>BCSF01000007.1_pt1 | contig 132550 bp, 147 predicted proteins | sample 1016431 | NCBI WGS metagenome assembly BCSF01 (sample SAMD00045685;SAMD00045686;SAMD00045687;SAMD00045688;SAMD00045689;SAMD00045690;SAMD00045691;SAMD00045692;SAMD00045684;SAMD00045690;SAMD00045691;SAMD00045692;SAMD00045684;SAMD00045685;SAMD00045686;SAMD00045687;SAMD00045688;SAMD00045689, study... | reverse complement strand
TCGTTGAAAAGGATGGCGTTGAAGTGGGTCGTACTTACCACCGCCACGTCAAGACTCCTGGCTCTGACATGACTGGTGAGTGCGCTGAAATGCAGGCAGTTGCTACTGCACTGTGGACTGATCAGGTTGTTGCTGATTATCAGGCAATGATCGCTGCACAGGAAACCCCAGGAGGTGAGTGATGGGACTTAAACTAAACGGTGCAACAGACGGTTCGATTGAGCTTAATCCTCAGGATTCTTTAGGCGGCGACAGGGTTATTACTCTCAATGCCACAGGTAACAGCACTCTGACTTTGCCTGACTCTAATGGCACGCTTGATCGCCTTGAGCGTGCTGGGAATATTTTGCAGGTTGTTTCAAACACCACAACCACCGAAACAATTATAGCTTCTACTTCTTATCAAGATACAGGTATATCTGGAAGTATTACCTCAACACAAGCAAATTCAAAATTCATGATTCTTGCATCTATGCAATTTCGTGTTTTTAAAAATTCAGGTGACGTAGGTGCTTCCATAGAACTTCAAAGAAATATAAGTGGCGGTGCGTATTCAAGTTTGTATATGGACGGCAACGATTACGCGATGGGTTATTGCAGTAATGTTGTTAACAATTTGGAAATGTCTTATCGGGCACCCCTTCATATTTTGGACTCGCCCAGTGTATCAAGTGGTACTACATTAAGCTACAAAATTAGGGGCAGAAATAGAGGAGGTAGTAATGCTGTTCATTTTCAAGATGATGATTTTTACATGTCTTCTTTAACTATTTTGGAGATTGCAGCATGATTAAACTTTCTCAGGCAATTTTTTCATTGCAACCTAGCGCAGAGTTTGTCATTAGTGGAGGTGTTATCAAATGGCTTAGCCCAGACATCACACAACCTACTGAAGCAGAAATCCAAGCTGAGATTACCCGCCTAGAAGCTGAGCAACCTTGGAAAGAGTTACGTCAACAACGTAACCGCCTTATCGCGGAAACCGACTACCTGGCACTGTCTGACAGCACCCTGAGCGCTGAGATGGCTACTTACCGCCAAGCCCTGCTGGATCTTCCTGCAAACACTACTGATCCAGCCAACCCTGTTTGGCCCACCAAGCCGGAGGCAAACCCATGAGCACAATCAAAGTAAACAAGATTGAGAACACCGCTACAACCAACGGCGGCGTTCAGATTGATGTTGATGGACACGTCAAAATTGACGGTCAACAGTTGCCAACGGCTGGTCCGCTTAGTAATCGCAATTTGATTATTAACGGAGCTATGCAGGTGGCGCAGAGAGGTACTACTGGAAACGCAGTTCAATTCGGCGGTTATCCGATATGTGATAGATGGCGAGCACAATTAGACAATGCTTCTCAAGCTACATGGACCCAAGAAACATCAGGGGGACCAAGCGGGTTCCGTAATTACTTTAAGTGGAATGTAGACAGTGCAGACGCTAGTGTTGCTACTGCATCCAATGTGTATCTAAATCAAAGGCTAGAGGGTCTTGATTTACAAGGTTTAGGTTATGGCACAAGCTCTGCAAAGTCTATAACAATGTCTTTTTACGTCAAAAGCAATAGGACTGGAACTTATGTTTTAGAGTTACACAACCTTGACAGTTCTAGGCATGTTGCGCGAACATACACTATTGACACTTCCGACACATGGGAGTATAAAACTATTACATTTCCTGCTGACACGACTGGAACATTTAATAACGACAATGGTGAAAGCCTTAGGATTAAATGGTGGTTGCAGGCAGGCACAAACTTTACCTCTGGAACATTGGCAACTACGTGGGCTGCTCAATCAAATCCAAATGCTGCCGCTGGTCAGTCGGTTAATTTACATGATGATGCTGGAGCAAACTGGAATATCACTGGCGTCCAACTAGAAGTAGGCTCCAAAAGTACACCTTTTGAACATCGGAGCTATGGTGAGGAACTTGCCTTGTGTCAGAGGTATTATTATCAAACACCTTCTCATTATCATTTTCTACATAAAAATGGTTATTACGAGTCGCAATTATTTTATTTTCCAACTACCATGAGATCCACTCCTAGTGTCACTCTCCCAACTCCATTACTAAGAAGAGTTGATGGTAGTAGTAATACATCTTATACAGGATTAGCTACTACTAGATATACGGATGGATTTTTCATAACATCAACCACAACCAATAATAACCTTCTTTATACTTGGATTATGTCAGGTGCAATTACAGCAGATGCGGAGTTATAAAAATGTATAAAATTACTGGCGATTCAAACGGTGTTTGTATTCAAAATTCCGACAATACAATAACATTTATCGATGAGGGAAGACTCTACCAACAGTTCATCAAAGATGTTGCCGAACAAGGTATTGAAATCGTAGAAGGTCCAGATATCATTGAACCTGACTACGTTACTCTTCGCCAACAAGAATACCCATCCCGTGAAGAACAATTAGATATGATGTATTGGGATAAAGTCAATGGGACTACCACTTGGGAAGATACTATTCAAACAATCAAAGATAAGTATCCAAAGACCATCACTGGTGGAACTTCTATTGGTCCAATTCCTGATTGGGTTCAAGAAGAAGTTGATAAGTACAATTCTTCTCTCTAAATAACTAAAAAGTCTTCAGATGTCTAGAATAAGAGCCAATAACATTGTCAATGGTGCTGGTACTGGAGCTCCTACATTTCCTAATGGTGTGGTTATCAACGGTAACGAACCACTACCCGCTGACGAGTAGCAAACTAGGTCATCCGTGCTATAATAGATAGTGTGCGGATGACCTTTTTGTATGTTTGCAATTGGAATGGAAGTCGAGTACCACAGGAACGTTGGTATCATTGACTTTATGTGCAGCAGGTATATACGAATCAAACTACCAGCTAGTGAGGGTAGGAGTAATCCTCTATTGGTTGTCTATTCTGAATTTCAGAAAGAAGTTATAGTTTTAAAGGATAGTGCAAAATGAAATTTGTGGGGCTTAGACTGGATGGTCATGGTGCCAATGTAACTTATACCGATGACACTAAGGTAAAGTATTGTGAGATTGCAAGAGATCTACAGATAAAACATTTTGGATATAATGATGATCTGATTCAATGGTCATATCTTCTGAAGAGATGGAATGTAACTCCAGGAGAAATTGATGCCATTGGAATTTCAATCGATGGATTTCTTCATGGTGGACTTCAGTTTGATTTGAATAAAATTTATGAGATAATTAATATTCCATCATTTGAGCAGATGGGATTCACATGTCCCATTTTTAGAATCGATCATCATTTGGTTCATAGTTTATCGATCTGGCCCCTCAAAGAGAAGTGTGATATTGGTTTAATTTTTGATGGATTTGGTGATGATTTTATTACCCATTCAATCTATCAGGGATATTCTAGAGAAGAATATTATTATAGGGATGAACTAAAAAGTCTTGGTATCATCATGTGTGAAGTTGCAGAACTGATGAAAATCAGTGGCCTCATGGATGATTTGCCAGGTAAGTTGATGGCACTGAAAGCTCATTCGATTAGTCCAGAAGAAAAGAGAAAGTCTATAATTTCTTGTCTTGATAAACTATCAATCAAAGATTTGGAATATGTATGGGGACATCCTTTTTTCCAGAAATTTGATTTTGATAGTCAGGCGGATCTTGTTTCCATTGCACATGAAGTATCAGAGAATATCTTTTCAAAATACTTTGCAGAAATCGCAGAGAAATATGGTGCCAAAAAAGTTTCCTATACTGGTGGAGTCGCACTGAATACCGTAATTAATTCTAAAATTAGGGAAAAGGTTCCTGGTCTGGTTGTTCCTCCACATACGAATGATACTGGAATTAGTCTAGGCATCGTGGAGTTTCTAAGACAATATTATGATCAGGATGAATTTGATACTAGTGGATTCCCATTCTGGCAAGATGATGAATGTCCAAGTGAATCACCAACCGAGGAGACGATACAAGAAACTGCAGAGATGTTAGCTGATGGAATGATCGTTGGTTGGTATCAAGGTCACGGTGAGATTGGACCAAGAGCCCTTGGTAACAGAAGTATTCTTATGGATCCTTCTCATCCAAATGGAAAGGCAATTATTAATGATAAAGTAAAGCATCGTGAATGGTATAGGCCATTTGGTGCATCTGTTCTTGAATCCGAAGTCTCCAACTATTTTGATTGGGAAGGTAAGTCAGAGTACATGTTATATGTGATGAATGTATTGGATCCACAAAGATTCCCATCCATCACACACATTGATGGAACCTGTCGTGCTCAGACTGTTAATGAAACAAATAAAAATTTCTTTGAACTCATCAATAAGTTCAAAGAAATTACGGGTATTCCTATGTTGTTGAATACATCCCTAAACAAGGGTGGCAAACCAATAGCTGGTCACATTTGCAATGCACTGGATGTATTCAATGACACTGATCTTGATGCTCTGGTTGTTGGCAATACAATCTATAGAAAGTAATCAATAACCAAATCTTTCATAGTCAGCAGCATAATACTCTTTTACATATTCTCTTATTACTGGATTAATTTCGATTCCCTCAAGAATCTCTCCCTTGATAGAATCTCCATATTCACGGAACAAATTGTAATCAATCCATTTACCATCAGCATTGCCATCAAGTAGTTTGATATTGAAATCTTCCTCAAACCAATTCAGGAAGTTTTCATATAGACCATTCTCAAACTTATAGATTTTTGTATCCTCAGTAATAAACTCAACCATGGGTCTAAAAAAATTGGTCCTATAGATAATTTTTTCACGCATGATTTTCATGAATTTGAAGAAATAATCTCTATCCTCCAAATCTTTTAGTACTCTTGGTAAATTATAATTTTGTTCACTACTGAGACAACTGCAGGCTAGTGCTGATATAAATCTATCATATGGGTCTCTGACAACTGCAAATCTATGATCCACATTTTTAAAATCATCAGATAATTCAAAATACATTGGATTATGTAAGAATCTTACATCAATACCCATGAATGTATCTGATCTTAAAAAGTTTGTCGTTTCATCAACCTTTTCAGATAGAATCATTTCGTCAGTGTTTGGCCATTCTGTACCCCAGAAATAATCTAGGATGAGATCATTCATTTTGAATAATTCATTAATATATGTTCCACCAGTTCTTGGGATATGAACATGATGAATCGAAATATTTTTCGTGCTAGCAAGACCCATTATTTTAAAAATAGCTGCCAGTATTTATTGTTAAATAAATTAACCAACTCAGAAATATGTCATTCACAGTATATTCAAAAAACAATTGCCCATACTGCCACAAGATTAAACAAGTGTTTGACTTGACAGAGCAGAAGTACGTGGTCTATAATCTTGATGTGGACTTTACTAAAGAAGAATTTTATGCCGAATTTGGTGAGGGTTCAACATTCCCACAAGTAACAGTACAAGACAAAACCATAGGTGGATGCAGTGACACAATTCAATTCCTCAGAGAACAAAAAATCCTCTGACTTACCTATAAATAGAGGAGTAGACCTTATTCTGAACGGAGTCAAAAAGCCAAAGCAATTAATAGATCTAAATTTTAATCAAAAAATTAGGTTGTTTAAAAGAGAATTGTCTTTGCATCTTAAATTCTCTTTTGATTTCAGAAAACAAAAAGTCTAGGAGAGGGACCATGTTAGCAGCTTCACTTGTTTTAGGAACGTTCCTTATTATTGGTGCCTTTCTCACAGGATCCATCTTTGGTTGGATAATTAGGGAGAACGTAATTTCTTTTAATGTTCCCCAAGGATTGCATCCAGAGATGTATGATGAAGAAGGAGGCGTTCTCCCAGATCAACTAATTGCATTTCGCTTTGAACACCCTGACGACGAAGAAGAAGATTATGACTAAAATGGAGTTTATTCATGGCTAAAAAATTACCACCTAACCCGCTTCAAACTGAAATTCTACAAGCAGTATCAAGCGCAAAAACTAAAACAGAAAAGATCAATCTCTTGAAAGAGTATCGCAATCCTGCTTTAGTTTCTCTTCTTATCTGGAACTTTGATGAGTCCATTAAAAGTGCTCTTCCAGATGGAGAAGTTCCATACACTGTTAGTGATAAACCAATCGGAGATGGTATCTCCAGGCTTATTAGTAACCAAAGAATGTTCTATAATTTTGTAGAAGGTGGAAATATAGATTTGACTCGTACAAGACGAGAATCTCTTTTTATCGAACTACTTGAATCTCTGCACAAGGATGAGGCAGAACTGCTTTGTTTAGTAAAGGATAAGAAAATTGGGAAGAAATATCGAATCACAAGAAACGTTGTTGCCGAAGCCTACGAGGACATCGTATGGGGAAATCGATCCTGAGTTTATGACATGGACTGAAGACGAAAAATCCCTTTGTAAAGAACGGTATGGTTGTAGCATACTTAAAGTAAGTTGTTCCCCTACTGATGCGGAAGATCGCAGTCTTCCAACAGATGCATTTCTAGTTGAATATATTGTTGATGATGTAACTCACTACGATATCACAAGAACTCAAAAGGAATCTAAACTGTTTGATATGTACTATGATAAGTTTGGAAAGGGACTTATCAAATTTAGTTGGACAAAGGGAACAATCAAACCAAAACTTTGGGGATATCAACCACCAGAGAAAAAGAAAAAACGTTGAGGTTATGCTAAAATGTATAGTGAACTGAACTGTTTTGAGGAGGCCCTCAAACATTTTGGTACAAGAGTTGAAGTCATCACCGCCATGGAAATGGCGAAAAGAATCTCTGCTGAGGATGCTTATCGGATGATCAAGGATGAACTCAAAGAAGTGAAAAAGTGTCGTAAGCAATTCAAAAATGAATCATGTTAAATTGATCTCTGTCACCCCTGATGCAGAGAAAAACATTGCATATTGTGCTCGTGTAAGCAATCCAAATAATCAAGAGAATGAGAAGATTGCTGGTCTTCTCAAATACTGCATCAATCATAAGCACTGGAGTATTTTTGAGCAGGCATTCATGACTCTGGAGATTACTACCACCAGAGGACTGGCGGCCCAGATCCTTCGTCACCGTAGTTTCACATATCAAGAGTTTTCCCAACGCTATGCAGATTCATCTCTGCTTGCCGAGGAGATTCCTATGTTTGATCTACGTCGTCAGGATACAAAGAATCGTCAAAACTCTATTGATGATATTGATGAATTCACCAAGCAAGAGTTTGAGATTCAGATTCAACGATATTTCCGTGAGGGTATGGATCTTTATAAGGCAATGCTTGACAAAGGTATTGCAAAGGAATGTGCTCGTTTTGTGCTTCCTTTGGCCACACCAACAAAACTTTACATGAGTGGCTCAGTTCGCTCATGGATCCATTATATCGATCTGAGATCCGCAAATGGTACTCAGAAAGAGCACATGGATATTGCCAATGAGTGCAAATGCTTGTTTGCTGGAGAGTTTCCCGTAATTGCGGAAGCACTTGGTTGGACAAGTCATAATAAATAATTGTGTGGAGATACTAACATATGGCAACGTATCCAGTTGTCCACCTCAAAACAGGTGAGACAAAAGAAGTGAAGATGAGTGTTCATGAATGGGACCAGTGGCGTAAAGACAATCCAGATTGGTCGAGAGACTATTCTGATCCAAGTACATGCCCTGGTGTGGGTGAAGTTGGAGAATGGCGAAACAAACTAGTAGCCAAAAATCCTGGATGGAATGAGGTGCTCGATAGAGCATCAAGATCTCCTGGTTCAAATGTAAAAAAAATCTAGTAAACTTCTATGCCAGCTAAAAAGAGAAAGAACCAACAGCAACCAATCGGAGTTGGCCTCACTGCCAAGCAGATGAAAAGGAAGAAACCAATCAACTCCGATTATCTTTTGGACATTGAACCGTTAACGGAAAATCAAAAAAGATTTTTCAGTTCTTATGATGAGGGTAAACATCTGGTTGCATATGGTTGTGCTGGAACTGGAAAGACGTTTATTGCCCTCTATAACGCTCTGTGTGACGTTTTAAACGAAGTTACACCCTACGAGAAGGTTTACGTCGTTAGGTCTCTTGTGGCTACAAGAGAGATTGGTTTCCTTCCTGGAGATCACGAAGACAAATCATCACTTTATCAGATTCCATATAAGAATATGGTGAAGTATATGTTCGAGATGCCCACGGATACAGATTTTGATATGCTGTATGGTAATCTAAAACAGCAGGAAACAATTTCTTTTTGGTCAACCAGTTTCATTCGTGGTACTACATTTGACAATGCTATTCTTATCATTGATGAATTCCAGAATCTCAATTTCCACGAACTAGATTCTATTATCACTCGTATCGGTGAGAATAGTAAAATTATTTTCTGTGGAGATGCAACTCAGTCTGACTTGACAAAGACAAATGAGAGAAATGGTATTATTGACTTTATGAGTATCCTACGCAAAATGCCATCATTCGATCTTGTAGAATTTGGTGTTGACGATATTGTAAGATCTGGTATAGTTAAGGAATATCTACTAGCAAAAATGGAAGCCAATTTGTAATGTTTAATCATATTGATCTACCCTTCATTGATGAACTAAAAAGAAAAGAGATTGATGGTGTGAGGCACTATGAGGTGCCTTCCACCGAAGGTCAAACTTATCTACCATTTGTCTCGATTACTTCAGTGATCAGCTGGATTAATCGGGACAAATTTTCTAAATGGAGAAAAAAAGTTGGCGATGAGGTGGCAGATAGAACAATGAGGAAAGCAGCCAGTCGTGGCACAGATATGCACACACTGACTGAGCACTATTTGAAGAATGAAGATCTTCCCAAAGTGCAACCTCTTTCAGAGATTTTGTTCAAACTTGCAAAACCAGAACTGAATAAGATTGGCAATATTCACTGTCTTGAAAAGGCGCTATATAGTAGGCAATTCATGATTGCTGGTACTGTTGATTGTATTGCAGAGTACAAAGGAGAACTCGCAATCATTGACTTCAAGACTAGTAAGCAACCAAAACCAAAACAATGGATTGAGCATTACTTTGTTCAATGTGCAGCCTATGCTTGCATGTTATACGAACTTACTGGTATAATAGTAAAGAAATTTGTAATTATTATGTCATGCGAAAATGGAGAATGTGTTGTTTATGAAGAATATGACAAATCAAAGTACATCAAGTTGCTGGGTGAATATCTACGGAGATACAATGAAAAATGAATTAAAAAAAGAACTTGAGAAAAAATTCATTACATCCGAAAAATTTTGCCAGGAAATTGAACAGATTGTTCTGAAAGAAAAAATTAATTACATTGATGCAATTGTTCTCTTTTGTGAGAATAATAATATTGAAGTAGATACAATCTCAAAGTTGGTAACTAAACCACTCAAGGAAAAACTTAAGTGGGATGCCATTAGACTTAATTTTATGAAAAAAACTTCTAAGGCTAAATTGCCACTCTAAATATCTTAGGGTCAAGGATAACCATGAGCGATTTTTTGGATTCAGATATCATCCAAAAAGAATTGGATGATATCAACAACTTACAAGAAGAAATTTATAATGATATTTGGCATTATGATGATCTAGATTATGATGGTAAGTTGGAACATCTTGATAGAGTTTATGAATTGGTTGAAAAACAAAGTATCATGTATACCCGTATGTCTTTAAGTGATGATCCATTTGCAATCGAAAGGAAAGAAGCAATTCAAGAATTCGTTGAAATGATGGGTTTCGGCCGTGGATCTGACGTTAATGCAGTTTTCATGGACATGAAAGAGACCCTGAAAGAAATGATGGATGACCTTGACTCCTGACCCAAAACCCCCTATAATAAACAAGTTCACAACACAGGCCAAATCCAATGTCCTTTTCCGATCTCAAAAAGAAATCCTCTCTAGGTTCCCTCACCAACAAACTGGTGAAGGAAGTCGAAAAAATGACCAAGACTGGTGGTGGAGACGATCGTCTCTGGAAACCCCAACTTGACAAGACTGGTAACGGTTATGCTGTAATCCGTTTCCTCCCCGCTCCTAATGGCGAAGATCTGCCATGGGCAAAACTGTATTCCCATGCCTTCCAAGGCCCTGGTGGTTGGTTCATTGAGAACTCTCTCACCACTCTCGGACAAAAGGACCCCGTATCTGAATACAACTCACAACTCTGGAACAGTGGTCTAGAGTCTGATAAAGATGTCGCTCGTAAGCAGAAGCGTAAACTGTCCTACTACAGCAACATCTATGTTGTCAAGGATCCCGTCAATCCTGACAATGAAGGTAAAGTCTTCCTCTTCAAGTTTGGTAAGAAGATCTTTGATAAGATCACTGCTGCCATGCAACCCGAGTTTGAAGATGAAGAACCCATCAACCCCTTTGACTTCTGGGCAGGTGCTAACTTCAAACTGAAGATCAAGAAGGTTGCAGGTTACTGGAACTATGATTCTTCTGAGTTCGCTCGTTCTCAGGCTCTGCTTGATGATGACGATGCCATGGAGGCAGTCTGGAAGAAAGAGTATTCTCTGGAAGCACTAGTTGCTCCTGATCAGTTCAAGTCCTATGATGAACTGAAGACTCGCCTTGACTATGTTCTCGGCATTCGTGGAGTTCCCAAGACTCAGGATCCTGAAATTGTTGCCGAGGAAGAAGAGTTTGATCGTGAGCGTCGTGGCGAATCCGCCCCCACATTTACTCCAAACTTCAACTCAGAAGAAACCACATCCTCATCCTTAAGTGAAGAAGATGATGATACTTTGAGCTATTTCCAACGTCTTGCTGATGGATGATTAACCCTTTAGTCTGATATTATCAGCCTTAATAGTTTTATTATCCACGTACTGGGAGGATCTGTCGTAAGACATTTCCTCCCTTAAGTCTTTAAGGGCTTGTGTCACATACTCTGTTCTGAGTAGAACAATAGATCTCTTTTCATTATTCTTACGAACTTCATATTCATAGTTCGTTACTGATTTTATTGGTGATAGTGTTGAGTCAAATACATCTGGATCTGGAATAGTGAAATCAGAATCCACAACAATACCAGCAGGATATATTAAACGACCCATATCATCCTTTACTTCCGTGGTTTCATAGAATGCAATATTATTTGCACTATTACCATATTTTTCCTTTACATAATGATCCAATTCAAAGTCTGACAGAGGCCACTGATCTCTTACGTTTGTGATATTATTTGAAACTAGAACAAGCCAATCAAGTTCAGAGTTTCCGTAATAATTTTCTGCAACAAGATCTGGTCTTTCGCCATGTCTAATTTCATAATTATCAAATGCAACGAGTTTGTTTACCAAATCATCACGAAGTTTTACTCTTCTGAAGATATTTTTAATTTGAATATATTCCCTATCAGAAGACCTATCGGAAAGTGGTGAAGGGTATTGTGCGTTTGGAAGTTCGTTAAAGTAAGCCATTAGTAACCCATTCCTATTGTACCTTCACCCTTATCATAGTCTTGTGCATAAACAGGTGCTAGTTCTTGGAATGTCATACTTATGTTGATGAGTGTTGGCATTCCATTGTCATACACAGTGTATGTTCCAGAACCAGTATAATTAACAGACATATCTGTAAGTGCCATCTGCTTAAATCTATTCAGATACTGATGATCACTTGCACCTCTTTTAAATTTTAAAGAGAAGATGTCTGGAGTGCAGATAAAAAGTTCATTCGCAGCTCTTTTGGGAGCCATACTTTTTTTCAATACTCTTAATATTTCTTTTATTTGTCTACCTTCGTTTTCGTTTCTTGCGGATAGTTGATAAGAAAAACTAAAACTTCTAAGACCAGGACCTGAGAACAGAAGTTCCATATTTGGATTTAGAACCTGCCCAGTTGTTCTTGCAAGACTTTGTGCAAGAGTTACCTGACTTCCAAAGTTTTGAAGTATTCTTTTGGTAATCGCATTTAAAGTTAGTGTTCTGCCGTTTTCAAAACCAATTCCTTGCATTCTAGATCCAACTTCTCTTATTGCAGCCCCTGCCTGATCAAAATTTTCAGACTGCATCAGATTCATCAATCCCTGCCCAGCAATCTCCTCCAATTCATTCAATGATGCGCTGTTCCAACTTACACCATTTGCAGCTGTAATATTTGTTGGAATTGGTAGGATTATGGATGCTTTTCTTTTTGGTGATTGGTTTCCAACACCATTCTCAAGTGCTCGCTCCAATGCACCACCTTCAAGATTTGATGGCTTGTATTCGATAACTTCCATCAAAAGATAATCCGACTCTTCAGTAAGAGTCGCTAATGGATATCGAAGTGATGCTGTTGCATTATCTTTAAATAATGCTTTAAAAAAAGACATTTACGTTTCTTTTTAGATATTTAGTCTATAATTTTGATAGGGGATACTTCTCAGATCACTTAACTCAGAAGCTTTGAATAGATGAACTTCACCAACTACTTCTTCGTTGGTATAGTTTCTAAAATTTCCCCAGTGATAATTGATTCCACGAAATCCCCACTCAAACACACCGACAACAGCGACCAGAGGATTCTGATCATATTGAATAAAAGGAGTTTTTGGCCCATAAACAAAGGTACAATAATTACCAACTTCAAGATCAGTAGATTCAACTGTTTCTGGTAGAAGTTCTAGAATCTCCATCATTAAATCGTCAGGATCTTCTGCACCAGTCATCTTATCAATCAGAGGCTGGATTCTACTGGATGATTGTTGTCTTTGTTTGAGTGTTTTTCTTGGCATTACTTAATACCTAGATCATCTTCAGTAAGAATCTTAAATTGCCATTTGCGATCTTCACAGAAGTCTCTTGCAGCCTTCCACTTTGCCTGGTTCTTGGCATACTCAGTCACTTCATAGATGTATGACTTTGTTTTTTTGCTTTGAACTTTTGGTTCTTTGCACTGTTTCTTTGGTTTAACTTCAATCACATATTTGACAATACTTCCATTACTTTCACGAACCTTGATATAGAAGTCTGGAAAGTATCTGTGAACTCTGGAATCAATTGGTGAGCGATATGGAATCCAGAACTCTTCACTACCCCACTCAAGAATGTTCTCATTTAGGTCACAATAGACCATAAACTTTCTTTCCCACAGAGACCTATAAATAATGTTAGTTGGGTCTCCTCTATACTTTTTTGTGTTTGAGGGGATAAATTTACCTTTATATGACATTCATAAAAAAATCACTATAGGTATTTAGAGTGGTAAAACCAAGAAAAATATCGGAAATCAAATCAACCTTAATGAATGTTGCACAAACATCTCATTATGAGGTAATGTTTGGTGGGTTTCCATCATCACTTCTAACAACCTTTTATCAAAAAGGCCTTGATAGTAACTTCATTGGAAGAAAACTTGGACTACTTTGCTATAGTGCAACACTCCCAGGTTCATCTCTTGCAACTATGAACATTGAAGGAAACTTCACTGGTGTTCAACAGCAGTATGCACATACAAGAATATTTAATAATATAACTTTAGATTTCTATTGCGATTCAAAATATAAAGTTTTAAAGTTTTTTGAGGCCTGGATTCAACATATCTCTGGTGCAGGTGCAAGAGATCAAAGATCCAGGGGATATTTTTATAGAATGAGATTCCCAGATCAATATAAGTGTGAAGGTCTCAGAATTTCAAAGTTTGATCGAGATTATGCTAATGGAGTTCAGTATAATTTTATTTCTGCATTTCCAGTTTCTGTAAGTGGAACACCAGTTTCATATGAGGCATCAAACTCAATCATGAGAGTGAGTGTTGATTTTAACTTTGATCGATACATATTCAATGATGATGGATCATTTGTTTTATATCCTTGGGCCACACCAAAGTCCGTTTCCAATCTAACTGATATTAATAATTCTCAGAATAATTTGTCTGCAAATAATGTTACAGAGTTACAGGAAACCAACTCAGCATTGACAAATTATTTCACGGCATTTAATCAATCAGGGTTTGATAGATTGTCACAAAAAGCGGTTGATGATTTCATCTTTGCAAAAGATAATTGGAATCCCACAACTTCAGCAACCTCAGATGTAATCAACTTTGTTAGTACTGGATCCAATCAAGTTGTTTAGGAAATAGACACTAAATAAAAATAATTATTATAATAGATCATGCCTTTACCAAAGTCTACAACTCCTGTATATGAACTTGAGTTGCCATCTACAAAGAAGAAGATCAAGTATCGCCCCTTTCTAGTCAGAGAAGAAAAGGTTCTCATTATGGCACTTGAAAGTGAGGATATGAAGCAGATTAGTGAGGCTGTAAAGAACGTACTATCTGCATGTATTCTAAGTAGAGGTGTTAAGGTTGAGACTCTATCCACTTTTGATATTGAATATTTGTTTTTAAATGTTCGTGGAAAGTCAGTGGGAGAACTGATTGATGTTGTTGTCACTTGCCCTGATGATGGGGAAACCAAAGTTGACATGCAAATTAATATTGATGACATCAATGTTCAAATTGATCCAGAACATTCAAGGGACATTGAATTGGATAGTGATCTCACATTGAGAATGAAATATCCATCACTCAACGAATTCGTGAAATCAAATTTCAATGGTGAAGATATAAATGTTGATCAGGGATTTGAGATTATCGCAAATTGTATTGAGCAGGTTTATAATGAAGAAGAATCTTGGAATGCATCAGACTGTTCAAAGAAAGAGTTGAATGAGTTCGTTGGTGATCTTACATCATCACAGTTCTCTAAAGTTGAAAGATTCTTTGCAACCATGCCAAAACTTAGTCACACTTTAAAAGTGACTAATCCAAATACTGGTGTTGAGAATGAAATTGTTCTTGAGGGCTTAGCATCTTTTTTCGCATAGCCCTGGCACATGAGTCTCTGACTTCATATTATCAAACTAATTTTGCCTTGATTCAGCACCATAAATATAGTTTGACAGAGTTAGAAGATATGATGCCATGGGAAAGAGAAGTATACGTTTCTCTTCTCCAAGCATATCTAGAGGAAGAAGATCTAAAACGTAAACAATCAAATGGCATCTAAGATAACAATCGACACATCCAGACTTTTACCTGCTGCGGAACAAACCTCAGCAGGCCGTGGTGGTGCGATTGTTAAATCAAATGGTAGTGGGATTGTAAGAAGTTTAGGGCAATCATTTTCTGGTGCCGTACAAGAAATAACTAACGTTAGAGAGAGACAGCAGCAACAAACATTTTCGTTTCTCTCTAAACAATTACAGGCAATCAATAATAATATTTTAGCCGTTGCAAATAACATTACGGCACTCACAAGTGCATTGCAAACGGAAACTAGAAAAGAAGAAGCAAATATACAACAAGAAAAAACCAGAAGGATTAGGTCTGCGGAAAAAGAATCTTTTGGTCGTGCCGAAAGCATACTAGAGAGTAGAATTGTTCGGGCAATTACAAAACCAGTCAAGAAAATTACTGGTGCCGTTCAAGGTGGATTGAATAAACTTAAAGATGCACTTATGCTTCTTTTTGTTGGATGGTTGACTGATAAAGTATTCAAAATGTTCCAGGCGGATGCCGATGGTAGTACAAATAAATTTGAGGAACTTAAAACTCAAATTGGTGTTGCTTTGGCAGCTGCTGGTGGAGCATTTGCATTATTAAGTGGTGGATTGCTTGGTATAATAGCAACCATTGGTGGTTTGTCATTATCAATTGCAGGATTTCTAATTAAACAACCATTTAAATGGTTAAAGAATTTATTTTTCCCAGCTAAACAACCACCAGTAACTCCTGGTGGTGGTAAAGGTGGTCGTGTCACCCCTGGATCTGGTGGTGGAGGTCGTACTGGAGGCGGCCGTGCTGGTGGAGGTACTAGTGGAGGAGGTGGAGGGGGAAGAACATCCCCTGGTGGCAGAACTACACCACCCCAAACTGGAGGTGGTATATTTGGTGGAATTTGGAATAAGGCAAAAAGTCTTATTCCCCAACCAATTAGAGCAGCAGCTGGTGGTGGTTGGCAAAAAGTAAAAGGATTTTTTGGAAAACCACTCAATGCCGTAAAGGGAATGGGACGTGGAATACTTCCATTTTTGGGTAGACTTTTAGGTGTAGCTTCTTTTGTACTTGGTGCAAGAGATAGAATGAATCGTGGTCAAAGTCCAACACAAGCGGTTCTTGGATTTTTGCCAGAATTCTTATTAACTTATGGTGGTGCATCAATAGGATTAGGAGCAGGAGCTCTTGCTGGTGGTGGAATTTTGAGTGCATTATTAGCTGTTGCTGGTGCTGGTCTTGGTGGTGCGGTTGGTAGTATGTTAGGACAACCAATTACTGACCTTATTGATAGTAGTTGGCAACCTGGATGGGATAAGGCACTTGGTTTTATTAATGATCCAATTCGCAATGCATTAGAAGGAATGGGAGTTATAACTAAATCAAACTTACCCACTCCTTCTGCATCAACTTCAACTTCGGCAAAACCATCTCAAACTGGTGAAATGCCAGAAGTTCAACCAGTTGTTACTCCACCCGCTGGTCGTCTAGATTCATTGATAAGTCCACCAAGTACAGCTGGACGTGCTGCAGATCTTGCACAGAGAGGCCCTGCAGAAGGGATGCCAACTTATATTTCACTTGATACTGCAACAATAACTGGAGACTTTGCCAAGAAACAATCATATCCAAAATCTCCTTTGAATATGGTTCCTGCCGTACCAACATCAGATCCATTAAATCCATATTCATCTCTTGCAAATTCAATCTACAATATTGGAGTGTAAACGATGGCAGAACTAAACACCCCATTGTTGAGAAATATTTTTAAGAGGTCCAATCTAGATGAGCAGATTGTTTCTCTTAGAAAGAACTCTATATTTGCAAGAAAGACTTCAATAAATGCAAGAAAGGTATTAGCAAGAAAGTCTCAAGTTTCTGCAAAAGCTATACAAACAGAAAGAAGAACTAGTTTTTTGTTTGAAAGTAGAAATAGAAGAAGACGAAGAGAAGAATTAGTTGAAGCAAATTCCACTAAGTCTGGATACGTTAGTGGAACAGTAAGAAATGCTCTAGATCGTGGTAAAGGATTTTTTGGTAAGATTATGGATTCCTTAGGCCTCCTCCTGCTTGGATGGTTGGTTAATAATCTGCCAAGAATTTTAACTTTCGTTGATACCCTAAAGTTTAGAATTGAAAATATTATTACCGCTGGAACTAACATGATCAGGGATGTTGGAAGTATAATTAATGGTATTGGTGGAGTTGTAAGTCAGGCAATACAAAATATTATGAATTTTAATTTTGGAGATTTTACTGATCCCAATGGAGAACTGGCAACAAAACTAGCAGAATTAGACACGAACGTTAAAAGTCTTAAGGGAAATTTTGAAGACGCGAAGACAAATATATTGAATATTACAACTCCACCCACTGAAGAAGAAAGGAGACAAAGAGAAGAAGAACCTGGACAAGCTACTACACCCCAACCAGAAGAACCTATCCGCACTACACCAATAACTCCAGCACCCACTCCAACACCTGCACCAACACCTGCACCAACACCTGCACCAGTTCCAGCTGGAACTCCAGGTGCTGGGCAGACTAAAGAAATGCGAGCATTATTGAATGTAATTGCATTTGCTGAGGGTACTTACAATCAACCTAATAATGGATATAATACTAATTTTGGTTTTAGTCAACAAGAACCACAATTGAGGGGCCACCCCTCTGTTCCAATTCCACTTGGAGATGGAAGCGGTAGAGTCAGTGATGCTTTCGGTCGTTATCAATTTATGTCATTTACTTGGAAACGTATTGGTGGCAGAGTTCTCACTGGACCTTATAAGTCCAATGGTTTTGATATGTCTCCTGCAAATCAGGATAAGGGTGCTGTGACACTTATAAAGGGAAGAAAAGTAACTCAGGCAATGCTCCAGAAAGAAGGATTCAGTAGGAGAGTATCAGCCCTATTATCTGGTGAATGGGCATCACTTCCCAATGCTCAAGGGCAAAGTGCATATGGGCAACCAGTTAAAAAATATAACCAATTAAAAGCCCTCTACGAAAAAGAGCTTGGAAAACCACAAGCACCACAAAGACGATTTGGTGATAAAGCAATTCTTAATGGAAAACCAGTAAGATGGGGTGGAAAAAATTACGGATGGCAATCACCAGAGAGTTTTGCAACAATACCAAGACCTCAACAACAACAGCAACCAGCACCACAAGCACCATTTGGACAACCAATTAGACAGGGTGGATTAAATCTAATACCACAAAGACTTTCTGATCCTGGTGGATTTATACAGGGTGGATCTGGAAGTAGACGTGGGCCAGATGGAACAACCGAAACCCAATATGCAACACACTTCCATATTGATGGCCCAGCAAATCTATCCAGAAAACAAAAGAAAGAAATTAGAGAAGTTTCTTTCCATGCTATTAAAGCAATGTTTGCAAGAGGTTCAACAGTATACCTTGGAAGTAGTAAACAAAGTCTCAGAAAAGGAATGTCGGATTCTGCATTGAGAAATGCTATTCTGGTTGAACAACAATACCATGCAAGAAGATCTTCACCAGCTGTTGATATTCAAGAGAACAATCCAAATATTCAGAGAACTTTTCCAAGTCAACCAGGATCAAAAACAACATTCCCATTTGCCGTTGGAAAGGTTTATATGAGAGGTGGATATGGAAGAGAGGCGATGATTCTTGGTACGGATCAAATTTCCGTATCTCATGGTGCCGCTGGTTCTATGGAGAGTCCAGTATCTGTCAGACAACGACACACTAGAGCTTCAATACAACAGAGTACAACTGCAGGACCAACCATAGCCGTTCTACCAATCCCAGTACAAACTGGATCAACATCATCTGGTTCCAAAGCATCAGTAAGTGAACCACTTCAGTTCAGTGGTGCAAGTTCATTAAATAGTATTAGAGACATAAACGCAGCGTACACATAATGTCAGCAGCCGATTATTCAAAGTATCTACAATTTGAACTAACGAGTGCCGATGGTAGCAAAACCATTGACATCAGTGCTGGTATTGGTGGTGACTTTATGTTTTATGAAGACATCTTTTCACCAGTTGTGACGGCAAAGGTTCTGGTCATGGATGCTGGTAAAAATAGCATCAATGGCAAAAAATATAATGAGGCACTTTATGCTGGATTACCAATCGTTGGTGGTGAGACTGCTAAGATTCAGATTAGGAATCAAAGCAATCAAATACTAGATCTACAGTCAATGATATGTTTCAAACCTGGAGATTTGAACACCAAAGATAATGTTGAGGTATTCACACTCAGTTTCATTTCAAAGGAATATTTCAATAATGAAAATCACAGAATTGCTAGGAAACTAAAAGAAAAACCAACACATGAACATGTTCAGGATATTTTGAATACAGAATTCAAAACAAAAAAACAACTATCATACGATCCAGCAACTTCAAATTTTTCATATCAAGGAAATAACAGAAAACCATTCACAGTCATCATGCACATGGCTGTAAAGACTGTGGGTGATAAACCAGAACAATCTTCTGGATATGTTTTCTATGAGACAAGAAGAGGATATAACTTTAGATCATTAGATAAACTCTCAGCACAACCTCCAGGGAAACCATATTTACTTTCTGGGCAAATGCAGTCTCAATATGATCCACAGGGAGTTGATGTTGATAGAAAAATTTTAAGATATCAAGAACTTCAATCAAACAATCTTATACAAAAATCTCAATATGGTGCATTTTCGGCAAAGAGATATACTTTCAATGCATTCAATGCATCTATAGAGGATGGCAAAACTGATTTTGACTGGGAAAAAGCCACAGACATTGATCTGTTAGGTAAAGATAGATATCAACCACCAGAAGGATTGTTTGACAATGCAACTAGATTCTATGTTGCACTTCAAGACAATCAAAGTCTTACTGATACTGATAAATTAAATGTAGATTTTAGCGATTCTATAGCACAGAGTCCATTCAGATATAATGCACTTTTTACACAGGTGCTAAATATTACAGTCCCATCAAACTTTGATCTACATGCTGGTGATGTAATTGCTGTTGAGATTCCAAAAGTTGGGTGTAACTACGAAGTAGATGAAAACCTAAGTGGAAAATATCTCATAAAGGAAGTTTGCCATCATATAACAGAATCTAGATCTTATTCACACCTAAAACTCATAAGAGATACTAGAGGGAGGAAAAGCAACTAATCATGGAAAACATAGAAGCTCACATAGAGAAAGACAAAAGGATTCTTGAAGATCCTACAATTTCCCCACAACAACGTCGTCACATTGAGAGTGAACTGGAGGAATTGGAAAACTATCACGAAAATCATCCAGAGGATCATCATGATCCCACACCACTTGAACTATATTGTGATACAAATCCAGACGCAGATGAATGTAGAGTATACGAGGATTAATGGATTTTAGAGAAGCTATATCTACAAGTTATTTCCTTGGCAGGGATGGTTATAGATATTGGATTGGAAAAGTTCCGTCCAATTTCAAAACCATCTCTGACGGAAACAACTGGGGTGAAAGAGTACCAGTAAGGATCTTAGGATACCATACTGAAGATACTTCAATACTTCCAGATACAGATCTTCCAATTGCATATGTCAAAAAACCAACTACTGTTGGTGCTGGAAATCTTCAAAATAGTGGAATTGTTGGTGGTGAGATTGTAACTGGATATTTCATGGATGCCGATGAGGCTCAGCAACCTGTTATTGATGGTGTTCTTGATCGATGGAATAATGACAATCAACTAACACTCACAGATCTAGCAAACGGAGCAAATCCTTTCCTATCATCTCCATTATTGGAATCATCAAGTATTCCAATCTGGAGAATTGCAGGAGAGGGTAAGAATCCCGATAAAAATTCTTTACTTCAGTCTCAAGGCAAATCAGCAAGCCCAAAAGGAGATAATGCTGTAAATCAAATTAGTGATGCAACTGGCGGTGCAGATTTTGTTCCCAGTATAATGCACGCCTATGAGATGTCAAAATTGATGGACGAATTTAATGGTCCTAACAATTGTGGGGATGACATCGTATCTAGAATTAGAGTAGAAATATCTAAGATTGTTACTATATTAACAGGAGTAAAAAAATATTATAACACATATGTTCTTGGTGCCGTCAATAAAGTTTATGATTTTGTTGGCCAAATTCAGAATGTAATTCAAAACATCGCTGCTGTGATGAGGACTTTGGTCCAAAGAGTGAGAAACTATGTTCTAAGAGAACTTAGAAGATTGTTATCAGAGGCCCTAGAAATTATTCTTGGTGATGTCTTAAAAGATATAAAAGATGCTGTCATAAGCGAGATTCTTGACATTATATTTTGTATTTTCCAGACAACCATTGATGAACTTCCTGGTTTAATTGGAGACTTTATTGCCGCACTACTTGGACAATTAGCTGCTTCACCATTATGTGCGGCAGAAAAATTTATCAATGCTCTTGTAAACAATATCCTAAATTCAATTCAGGGTGTACTGGATCCGATTATTGCCGACATCGAAGATCTTCTGAATGGTGTTTTGGATATTGGTTCGGCAATATCAAGTGCAATCGATCAGGTTCTGGGATTGGTTGGATTCTTATGTCTAACGAAGAATTGTGTAGAAGTTACCAAGTTTAACTCAAGCCCATTTGGAGGCCCAACTAAGAAACAGGTTGATGATTACAATAGTTTCTTAAGTCAACTAACAATACCAGATATTGGATCTAATGCAGCAGCATGGTTGGATAATGCTGGATTAACAGCAGAGGGTCAGACTTCATGTGATATTGCAAATTCACCCAAATGTAGTCCACCAATTGTAAGTATCTTTGGTGGAAATCCAACTGCAGAAGCACTTGCAGCTGCAGTTGTGAGTAAGAAAGGATCTATTATAGGAGTTCTACTTGAGAGTAGAGGTTTGGGATATAGATATCCACCCTTTGTTGCATTCGATGATCCTTGTGGATATGGATCACTAGCTGGTGGATATGCTGAAATCGATGATGATGGATCTCTAACTGGGGTAATTATTACAAACCCTGGGTATGGATATATTGATGATACTGATGGATCAACAAATGATAATCCAAATCCAGATGAACGTGAGCCAATCAAACCAGAACCAAATCCACCAATTGATGATGATAAAGATCCTGGTTCAAATACTGTTGATCCAGGAGTTGGCGATAACGGTGGTGGTGGTGGAGGACCAATTCCTGATGAGGATGATCCAAATCCAATCGTTACTGTTCCAGTTGTTGGTTGTTTGAATGGCGTCAAAATAGTCAGTATGGGATATGGATATGCCGAAGGTGATGAGATAGTTACTGTTCCAGCAAAACCTGGACTTATCCTAATTCCAAAATATACTGATGCTGGACAATTAGTTGAAATTGAAATTGAAGGTGAGACTTGTGGATGGACAGATCTTCCAGATATACAAATAAATAGTAGAACTGGTGCTGGTGCTATCATTAAACCAAATCTCTCCTTCACAAAGGCAACTGATTTCACAAAAGAAGAACAGGTGAGATATAAGACCAGCACTCTCTCAGTTGTACAATGTATTAGAAGTTAAATGAGTAATAGAAGTTATAGGTTATTAGATAATGAGAATGCTTCTATCTTGGCAGGCCCAGGTAAAACTGAGACTACCACGAAAAGTGCTGATACGGGAAGAGTATTAACAACATGGACAAAAGGTGGAAGTTGTGAGACTCACTGGTCCAATGGTGCAAAAACTGTAGTAACAGCTGGACCAAGTAAAGAAGTTTGTAATGTAGAACCACCACAGGTTAGTGATGAGAATGTTGCAAAGTCAATCTATTGTCAAAATGGAGACTTTGTACTTGTGGCGGATGGAAACGTAAAGATAAAGGCAAAGAATATTATATTTGAGGCTGAGGGTGTTTCTCCCGAAGGAAAGATTGAAATGATTGCCAATGGTCTCATGAATTTACAGACCAATGAAACTCTTAGAGTGCAGGGTGGTGAGGTTCAAATTGTATCTGAAAAGGATGTTGTTCTTGATGCAACTGGATTTTTAAATATGATTGGTGATATGAAAAATGCTGGATCATCCACGGTTGCATCTTTGGTTGAGTCATATCTTGGCGGTGGTTGGGCATCTACATTATCTGGAATATCTGGATCACTGAGAGGAATTTAACGATGGCTGGATCATTCAATAGTTTTACAACAGGAAAACTTCATGTTGGTGCAATACCAAGTCAGGCAATTAGTGGTCTGACTTTTAGTAGTCTTATCCCTGGACTTTTTACGTCATCTGGACCTGCATATTTTGGTGCCTGCCCTGGTCTTGGTGTTGATATTGGAACAGTAAATATCGGACCAAAACTTCCTGCTCCTGGAATTGCATCTCTAAATGTACTTGGAGCACCAGTTGCGGCACAATTAACTGGTATTACAAATGTTCTGGGTTCACTAAATGTTTCTGGTATTGCAACTAAGGCTGGTGCAGATGTTAAGGCATCAGTATCCACGGTTGCGGGAGCAGTTGTAAAGGCTGCATCAGAAGCACAGGCAGCTAATAATGCAACTGCTGGAAATATTACATGTTCAACTATCACGGCATCTTTTGGTGCATTTTCTAGTGTTGCTGCACCATTTAAACAGTTTGATATTCCACATCCAACTAGAGGTGAGGGTTGGAGACTTGCACATGCTGCATTGGAAGGTCCTGAAATGGGCGTATATTATCGTGGAAAAACGAAAGAAAAGTCTATTGAATTACCACATTATTGGACTGGATTAGTTCATGAAGATAGTATTACTGTTCAACTAACACCAATTGGAAAAGCATGTAGTACATTGCACGTCAAGAAGATTGAAAATAATGTTGTGTATGTTGGACATCAGGCACAAGATTTAGAATACTATTACATTATTCATGGGGAAAGAAAAGATCTTGATGATCTTATTATTGAGTATAGGGGTGAAAGTACAAGTGACTTTAAGAAGTCTGCAATTAAAGTAAAACGAAGTGGTGAAACCATTATAGATAATAGACATGGCAATCCTGAACCTCTAGTTCTCAATTAATAATGGCGAACAGAAAATTACAAGAATACTATAATTCGGAGTTGAATCAACTTCAAGAAGATATTGATTATCTTTCAGAAGCTTCTGAAAAATATGGTGATCACATATCCGAGATTGTTTCATTATCACTGGCCAGTGATGAATCATATGCTCAATCAATAGTTGATGCAAATAATTACTTAGCTCAGGCAGTAAACTTTGCAACAATTGCTTCTGGGTGTGGATGTTCCGTTGCAATCGGAAGTACTGGAGATTATCTTGCAGGAACAGCAACAACTGTTTACTATGAAGTCGCACAAGCTGTGATGGAAAATGGTAGTTATGACAATTACATTGGTGATGATCCTCAGGGAGATGCAGCTAGTGTAAATCTAACAAGTGGTAGTGGTTCTGGTACTGTATTGGTTCCAGCAAATTTTGGAAGAGGTGTATCGAATAGAGTATCTGCTGGAAGTTCTGTTGTATTACTTTCCGTTCTTGCTTTACAACCAAATCCTGGAACCTGCTCATCACATTGTTCATATTATCGAGATCAGCAGCAAGCAGCTATAACAAACTATAATAATGAAAAGTCGAGTGGAAGTAGGACAACTGATGCAAATAAATCTGCAACGATTAAGGAAGAAGCAAAGGAATATAGATTGCAAAGATGGGCATATAAAAAAGCAGAAGGATATACACAAGATAGATACGATAGAATTAACACATTCTATCCAGAGACCCAGTGAGGCCAGTTTACCAACTGTCACATGGGGCTTGATGCCCACCCATTGATCGGTTATAATATGTGGGTACTCAAGAGAACCACCAAATGAACACCGAAACCGTTCTTGGAGTTGTGATCGACATTTGTACCCGTTCGTTTCTGATTATCAGTGACGAGGGTTCTGAAAAAACTGTTGAATGTGAGACTCCAGATCAGTTTATGAGTGTACTTGCGGTTTGCACCAACAATCTAACTGACGACCAAATTGTTTACGCTGAAATTGAGGTTCTTGAAAATTGAACAACGATAAGAAAAAGACTACACCAGAAAACGTTAAAGAAGCAAATGAATCATTGTATGATTGTACGATGAATTTGCCAGAGGCGGCTGATCACTGTGGAATGACACAGAAAGAAATGAAGATGACATTCAGGGAGTATCTCAAATATCATCCACCCACATGTGATATTTGATTGGTGAGGGTTCTGTTGCTTATTGGTTAAAGCCCATGCCTTATAAGCGTGTGAACCGAGTTCAATTCTCGGCAGAACCATTTGCTTCCTTAGCTCTCTGGTGAAAGCTCCCGACTCATAATCGGGCTAAGGTGAGTTCGATCCTCACAGGAAGCATTAGGAACTTGAGACGTTCCAACCAAAGGTGCCCAGCGGTTCGGATATACCGAAACCCTGTAGTTGGGAATCAGCCCCCTTTGGATGTTCAGGGTGGACCCCTGTCCTACTCCGTTGCAAACTGTCAGAATGTTGGGTTTAAATGCCCCATAGCAAGCATTCGGATAAGTGTAATGTCTTGCGAGTGTGGCGGAATCGGTAGACGCACCAGACTTAAAATCTGTTGACCATTGTGGTCGTGGGAGTTCAAGTCTCCCTACTCGCATATTTAAAATGAGGTATATCTAACTTGCTAAATACAACATAAAGCAAGTAGCGCCCCTTATATCCATGCCTCTTAGTAAGCTTCAGAACTTTATTAAGAATACCGAAGGTAAGATTTTATACGTAAATCCTAACGACATCGGTGCGACTGATAGTATTGAAAACCAAGGTAATTCACTATCACAACCATTCAAAACTCTACAGAGAGCCCTTCTAGAATCTGCTAGATTCTCTTATGTAAGAGGTAATGATAATGACCTGTTTGACAGAACAACAATTCTTCTATTCCCAGGTGAGCACTTCATTGATAACCGCCCTGGATATAGAATCAAGGATGATGGTGGTGTAGCAAAAGCCATCTCTCCTTCAGGCACAGAATCTCTTGCTGCTGGAACTCTTACATTATCCCTAGATTCAATCTTTGACTTAAATGTCGAAGACAACATGCTCTACAAGTTTAATGATCATAGGGGTGGTTGCATTCTTCCTAGAGGTACATCAATCGTTGGTCTAGACCTAAGAAAGACCAAGATTCGTCCAATGTATGTGCCCAATCCCACAGACAGTGAAGCGGGCAAATCAGCACTAATTCGATTAACTGGTACTTGTTACTTCAGAGACTTTACATTTTTTGATGGGGCTCTAGATCAAGAAGTTTATACTGACCCACAAGATTTCTCCCAAATCAATAAATCAAAACCAACATTCTCTCACCATAAACTTGTTTGTTTTGGTTTCGCTGATGGTGTTAATGAGGTTGATGGCACTGGTCTAACTGACCTTGACATGTATTACAGCAAACTATCAAATGCTTTTAACGAAGCATCTGGTAGAAATATTGACCAGAAATTCCCAGCACAATCACAAGGATTCTCTAAGAGTAGAATTGAATGGGAAATTGTTGGTGCATTTGCATCAGACCCAATCACAATCAAAGAAATTATATCTGGTGATGGTATCAGCCCATCTACTCTAATCACAGTAACTACTAACATCCCTCATGGGCTTACTGTGGGTACTCCCGTCAAGATTAAGGGTGTTACTCCTGCCGATTATAATATCTCAACATTCGTAACAGGTGTACCTTCAGAAACAGTATTCACATATCTATTACCAGATGTAGATGCTACTCTAGTGGCGACAGGAAACGTTTCTGGGTCCACTGCAACTATTGAGACCGATACAGTCACAGGTGCATCTCCATACGTCTTTAACGTGTCTCTGAGATCCGTATATGGCATGAATGGTATGCTTGCGGATGGTGCTACCGCATCTGGATTCAAGTCCATGGTTGTGGCACAGTTTACGGCTGTATCACTACAGAAGGATGACCGTGCATTCGTTAAGTATAACCCAGTATCCAGAACATATGATGGTATTTCTATCTCGAAAGTTACTGGTGCTCAACTAGCATCAGAATCTAGTTCTACTAATAGTAACACTGTTTACCACCTAGACAGTAGAGCTGTTTATAGAAAGGGTTGGGATACTCACCATATTTCAATGATTAATGATGCGATCATTCAGATCGTATCCGTGTTCGCTATCGGATTCAATAAGCACTTTGATTGTCAGTCTGGTGGTGACGCATCTATCACAAACTCAAACTCCAACTTTGGTCAGATTGCTCTTGTTTCTGAAGGATTCAAGGCTGAAGCATTCACAAAGGATGATCAGGGATATGTAACTTCTATTGTTGCACCTCAAACTATTTCTGAGGAAGAAGTAAACATTGACCTATTCACATTAGATGTTGGCCTCACAACTTCTGTTGGTATTACAAGTCACCTATATCTCTTTGGTTTCAAAGATCAGGATAACCCACCAGCAATTATTTCACAGGGTTATCGTGTTGGTGCAAGAGAAGGCGATAAAATTTATGTTGACATCAACAACACTGCATATACGGCAAACATTCTAATCACGGATAATCTTGTCTCAACTGCATCCACAATAGCTACTGGTCAGGGTTCAAAGGAAAGAATCACACCAATTGTGGGTCTAGATGCAGAAGGACGTTTCTCATGTCAAGTAAATCATAATCTGGTTACTGGTGAAAAGGTTCGTATCTATAGTGAAGATGGAGACCTTCCAGAAAATCTAGAAGATGATACTGTTTATTATGCAATTGTTGATGGAATCAACTTAGCCCTATTCCAAGTTGCATCAACATATAGTGATGCTCTTAGAGGAGAGGCAATTACCATTTATGGTGGAACTGGACTTAGAGTAGAGAGTAGGGTATCCGATAAATCTGCTGGTGAAATTGGATGTCCAGTATTATTCGATCCAAATCAAAACAACTGGTTCCTCCATGTTGCTGAGAATAATGATATTTACAATGCGTTCTTAAGTCAAGGTGGTATTATTGATATTGGTGCTCAAACATCAGAGACATATTTGAAGAGACGTTCTGACAATAGATCTCTTGGTGATAAAATTTATAAATTAAGATATTTTGTTCCAAAAGAATCAACACTTGGTAGAGATCCTGTAAATGGATTCATTCTTCAGGATAGTGGAAGCACAGCAGCCAGAGATGATCAAGATTTCACTATTTCATCAATCGATATTACTGATTATGATTATAATCGTAATTCAAGATATATTTCAACCTGTTCAGTAAGTGGATCAACCATTACAGTTAGAGTTGATAAACCACATGAACTGTGCCGTGATGATGTCATCAAAATCATTGATGTTGAAAGTACGACAAATGCTTCTGGTGCAGCCTTAAGTGGATACAACGGAACTTTCACCGTAACTTCTATTGTTGATGACAAGACATTTACATATTCCACAACAGATGTAAATGGAAATGGAAGAACTCCTGGTGATTTCACATCAGATATGAACACCAGAATTGCTCTGATGGCAAGATATGAGAGAGTTGATAATAAAACAAACCTCTCAGTGTATCGTTCCGAAGTAATTCAGAATCACATTCCTGGAATTAGTGATGGTATCTATCACTTCAGTGTTCTTGCTGCAAACAATTCTATTGTGGAGGAATTTGATAATCTATCATTCCTACCTAAGATTGAAAGATTCTATCCACAGTTAGATAGAGACAATGTTGATTCTAACCCAAGAGCTTCAAAGTCATTTGCAAAGAGAAATCCAATTGGTGATGTTGCAGTTGATGACCCAGAAAACAGCATCACTAGAGAAACTCTTGATCACTTTGCAAGAACCATTGGTGTAGGAAGAACTGTCATTTCCTTTGAGAGAGATGACGCTGCTGGTATTGCAACAGTAACTCTTGATAGACCACACAATTTATCTGGTATTGTAACTTATACATCTCTGGCTGGATCAAGTGGATTCACCGAAGGTGATTATTATAATGTCAAACTACTTGATAATGTAGAATCCACATGGAATGGTGCAACCGCAAGAGTCACAGTAGGCTCTGGTGGTGGTGTAGAAAATGTTCAGATTATTTCTTGTGGATCTGCATATTCTGATGGAGATGTATTAAAACTTGATGGATTCACTGGTGCAAACATTACTCTTGCAGAGACTGGTATTTCAACATTTGTTGGAAATTCGATTCAAATCACTGGTATTGGTAGCACTGCAACTGGCGTATATCGTGTAACTGGAACTCCCACTAAGAATCAAGTTTCATTCGCACTAACATCAGGAGATCCCAATCCTGTTAATAATCAATATCTAGTCAACTGTGGAAGATCTGTTGGTATCAACACTGTTATTAGCTTCAGTGGAATCTCAACCATTGTAACAAATAATGCACATGGATTGGTTGCTGGATCCAGTTTCAGAGTTGTTGATAACAACAACAATTCTATTGGCGATCTCACAGTATTGGAAAGAATTGGTATCAATACCGTAACCGTTCAGACAGATGTAGAATTACAAACAGGACCTACATTCATTCTACCAACTGCATATGCAGCTAAGGGTGGTGAAATTAGTGGAGACACTGAATCTATTGGTTCTAGAGTTTATAGTTTCTATGGTGGAGAGGATGCGATTCTAAGTAATGATCTTGGATCTGGTGAATCTGATAATAAGATTATTCTATCACTTGCAAACTCTGGTATTTCAACCAATTCAAGATTCTCAATTGGATCCTTTATTGAGATTAACGGTGAAATTATGAGAATTGCAGATTCTCAGTTCTCTGGATCTGGAAACAATGAATTGGAAGTCATTAGAGGCTATCTTGGATCACAAACCAAGACTCATCAGCAAGGAGCATTGGTTCGTAAGATCCTTGTCAGGGGAATGGAACTTCGTAGACCATCAATTCTAAGAGGATCTGGTCATACATTTGAATACCTAGGTTATGGCCCTGGTAACTACTCAACTGGTCTACCTCAGGTACAGACAATCACTCTAACTGATAAGGAAGAGTTCCTAACTCAGTCCCAGAAGAGATCTGGTGGTGTGGTTGTATATACCGCTATGAATAATGATGGTGACTTCTTCATTGGAAACACAATCATTAACCCATCTACTGGAGAGCAGACAACTTTTGATGCACCAATTCCAACTGTTCGTGGTGAGGATCCTTCAGTTCTATCTGTTATCTTCGATGAAGTTACAATTCGTCAGAGACTAGTTGTTGAAGGTGGCCCTGCTAAGACATTACTATCTCAGTTTGATGGTCCACTAAGAGTCAACAATGTTGTCAATATCACTGGCAATACCAAGATCGATGCAAACCTTGAAGTAACTGGTAGATTTAGATCGAGTGGAAGTGCCGATATTGAAGGATCACTAAATGTTGCTGGTGTTGGTACATTTGCTGGTAAGATTGAGGGTGATGCTGGTGCTGATCTCGGTGATATAAGAATTGGTGTTGGTAATTCTACTGCTAGAATTGAGTCCCTCAATAGCAAGAACCTAACACTAAAGAGTGCCACAACCAATGTGATGGTTGAGGATAACTTGAATGTTGATGGAACAATCACTGGTGACTTTATTCAGGTGGATAATATTCCACCAATCGGTTCAATAATGCTGTGGACAGGATCTGATGCTTCACTTCCTGGATCATGGCTTCCTTGCAATGGTGCAACACGCGATCAGGCAGATTATCCAGCATTATATAACGTACTAACAACTAATGGAACCGATTTTAGATGGGGTGCAAATCCAAGTGGGACTACATTTGTTGTTCCAGATTTAAGAGGTCATTTTGTCATTGGATCTGGTACTGGTGGTGGAGCAAGTTACCCTCGAGCTTCAAGTGGTGGATCAAAGGATTCTGTTACCATTGTTCATACACATACGACTAATGCGTCAACAGTATCTGATCACACACATAATGTAAGCAACCAGGGAAATCACAATCACCCAATCAGTAATCAAGCTGATCATGCTCACAATACAAATACATCACCAAACCACTCTCACCCTGTAGGTGGTGCTGGTCAACACAGACACAATACCAATACAGCTCCAAACCATGGCCACCCTGTAGGTGGTGGTGGTGCTCATGGTCACAATATCAGTAACAATGGTGCTCACAGACATGGTTATACACGTCTGAACACATCTAGTACCGAGTATGGTAATAGAAACAATAATGCTGTAAGAACTGGTCAGATTAACGCAAATACTGGTTTTTCTGGAGCACACAGACACAATACCAATACAGCTCCAAACCATGGCCACCCTGTTGGCGGCGGTGGTGCTCATGGTCACAATATCAGTAACCTTGGAAACCATGGACACCCTGTAGGTGGTGGTGGTGCTCATGCACACAATATTGGTGGATCAGGACAGCACGGTCACACAACAACTGGAGCTGGTCAACATGGACACAATACAGCTAATGCTGGTGGTCATGGTCACACTATTTCAGCATCTCCTGCTGGAGAAAGTGGAACCAATAGAAATCTACCTCCATATATTGCCGTAAGATACATCATCAGAGCACTATAACTAAATACATAAAAACACCATATCGATGGCAAATTTTAAGAAGGTATTTAATTTTAGAGAAGGTGTTCAAGTTGACGACCAAACATTCGTCGTCAACGGTTCACTGGTGGGTATTGGAACATCAATTCCAGGCAAATTCTTAGATGTTCAGAGGGATGCAACCTTCTCTGGACTAACAACATTTACAAATGTTATTGTATCTGCTGGGGCAACATTTGAAACTGGAATAACCAGCGTTATTGTTGGTAATTTCTCTTTTAATACTGGATTTGTTACGGCTGCAAGTGGAGTCGTAACATATTACGGTGATGGATCTCAGTTGTCTGATCTACCAACTTCACAATGGGTTGATGTTGATACTGGTATTGGTGTTTCCAGTGTCTACAATGGTGGAAATGTTGGTATTGCGACTTTAGTGCCCCAGTTCCAACTTCAGGTTGGTGGAAATCCAGAACAGGGCTTTGATGGTTTTGCCGTAAATTACGGAAATGTATATGTTTCTGGTGCGATGACGGCATTCAGATTCGTTGGAGATGGTGCTCTTCTCACAGATCTGAATGCCGATGAACTTACTTCTGGTATCGTAACTCAGGCAAGAATACCAAGACTAGAACTAGATAAGATACCTTTAATTCCAGACTATAAGTTAGAACAGAATCTACAGATCAGTGGCATTTTAACTGCTCAAGGTGGATTCATTGGCAGTCTCACTGGTAATGTTGAGGGTGATGTTATTTCTTCTGGTTTCTCAACATTTACTGATGCTGAAGTAACTGGAACACTAACCGCTGTTGCAACCACGGCCTTAAGTTTGAGTGGAGAACCAGATATTAGAGTTGGTTTTGTTTCTGCAAATATTATTGATGCTGGTATTGCATTCACTGTTTCTAGGGCTGATATAACTGGAGATCTTGCTGTTGGTATCCTTACAGTAACAGATGGTAGTGTAAAAGTAGGAACTAGTGGGTCCATATTCAATATTACAGATGGTGCAATTGGTATTGGAACCACACAACCAACATCAACGATGGTTCTTTTCCAACAGGAAGGAACTAACCTAGAAATTCTGACAGAGACGGGTGCAGCAACTCTCAATCTTGGTGGTGACTTGGGTATTGGTAACAGTACCGCAGAACTAAGACAAGAAGTTCTAAGACTAGAACTATCTAACTATGCAAATGGTGATTTCATTTATCATCTAGGAAGAGACAAGTCCATTGGTGATGTAAATGGTAATTATAGATGGCTAAGAGGTGATCCTGCATCTGAGGACATGACTCTTACCAAGGATGGAAACCTTGGTCTTGGTATTACAGCTCCTGGAAGAAAGTTAGTTGTAACTGGAGATACCCAACTAGATGGTAATGTTTTAATCAATAATGGTGCAGAAATTATCAATGATGTGTATGTTTATGGTGGACTATCCTACAACTCATCATCTGGTATTGCAACTGCATACAATTTAGACGTTCTTGCAGATCTGGAGGTTACTGGAGTTTCTAGTTTCATTGGTGAGGTTATTTTCCCAGATGGAACTAACATTTATACATCTAGTGGAATTTCCACCTTTAATGATGTAGTTGTAACTGGTAGTCTCAACCTTGATCAACTAACAAACTTCAATTATAACACAACTAGTGGAATTACAACAGTCAATGACCTTGTAATTACTGGTATTGCATCATTTACTGGGGCTCCTGCTTTTAACCTAAACGTAACAACAGGAATCAGCACACTTAGGAACTTGGATGTTTCTGGAGATCTTCAGGTTGGTGGTGCAACCACAGTTCAACAATTTGAGTGTGCATCTTCTGTAGGTATATGCACATTTAATGAAGTTGATGCAGCTGGTGTTGTTGGAATTAGATCCGATATTTTTGTTGTTGGAACAGCATTATCTGTTACTGGTATCACAACATTCTCTGATGAGGTATATTTCTTAACAGCAGTTCAACTACCAGATGGAAGTTCAATTTATACATCTAGTGGTATATCAACATTCAACAATTTGGATGTTGGTAATACTCTACAAGTTGGTGTTGGTGCATCTATCCCACAAATTGATAGTGACTTAATTATCACTGGTGTTACAACCATTGGTGCTGGAATAACAGTATCTGATTCTGAAGTTGCCATTAACACTAGACTCAATGTTGGCCTTGGTACTGAGATTGTTAATATTGGATTCGCAACAATCCAAACAAAATGTGCCCTAGATATGAGTTCCAGAATTGATGTTCAGGCATATTTTATGCCACCAGTTCTAACCACAACTCAAAGAAATCTTCTGGATCCTCTATATGCTGGTGCAATCATATTTAACTCTAGTACAGGTAAGCATCAAGGCTATGATGGATCTTCATGGAATGATTTCTATTGATACTTGACAACACCTTGAAATATGTGTAGAATCTGGCTTGTCCAGGATGAAAAGAGATTATAGAGCTTTATGAAGATTATAGAGAGACATCGTTATAATAAGAATGAGATCATAGGTTCCAGGGTTCTTGAATTTGAACCCTGGGAATTTAATGAAAACAATATGGGCCTAGTTCTAGGTTTAATCAAAAGAAATTTAACAATAGATTTATTAAGTCATAAGAAACTATTATATCCACAGGATAAAGGAAAGGTTCAATACTATGGACACTGCTATCATGCCACTCAGGCATTATGTTTTCTTATGGATACTGATGAGTTGGTAGGATATAGTGGGGAAGATTACAGGGGAGAGAAACACTGGTGGGCACAGTATAGAGACAGAATATATGACCCAACAGCAGAACAATACTACACGGTGGATAGGCTTCCTCCACATGATCGCGGAAAGAAAACTAATTGGTATGGTTGGAAAGGCAGGCCACAACAGGTAACTCTGGATTTAATGGTCAGGGTTCTCGGGGTGAGACTCAAAAAAGATTCGATAAAGGGTTGACAGGGCCGGCAGATCATCGTATATTAGCCACATGGTCGAGGGGGGAGACTTAAAAGTCTTTTCAACTCCCTGATCATAGTTCGTTACTTTGCTTTAAAAGCTTACCAATCATGAGTAAATCACAGTACATGTCTATCCCCAACAGTGGTGATATTAAGGCATGGCAATCCATCTTGGACCGTATGCCAACTCCAGTTTATGAACTGGATGGTATGAAGTTCAAGGAGAGGGTAATTCTTCCCACTAACCAACCCAACAGGAAGAATCACGAAACCAATACTAACATCAACCTTGCACGGAATGGTGATACTAGCCGCGATGCTTCCCAAATTGGAAGTTTCTCTCAGGGTATTATTCCCACTGAGCAACCACCTCGTACCATTTGGCTTCCTGAAGAGGAAGAGGATGATCTGTGGGGTGGATTCGGTCGCTCCGTAACTTTTGCGGAACTTGGTATCAAGTATTGGGTCTATGATCGTTATGAGTATGATGAGTCTACTCGTAACAACTTCCAAACATCCAATCTGGATGTTCTTGAAGATCAGGCAATTTCCGATAACGGAAGGCCTTCTGCAAAACCACCAACTAAGGCTGATTATATTGCCATCCTTATTCGGAGGATTCAAGAACTTGGGTGGGATAAAGACACTATCATTAAATGGTTTGATACCATTGACCACTGTCTGACAAAGGATAACGTTCGTGACTATGCCAACGATGCTATTCTTCGTGAAAAAGCACTTGGTCGCATTGAGTTTCTTAAGGAAAACACTGCTAAGGCTGCAGTTAATTCTTCTTGCCCTGGTGTAACTCTCCTCAATGCTTCAAATGGTCATAAGGGAAATATTCAGCGTTTCCTTCGTACTCTTCCTTCCATGATGCAGGAGTATGTTATGACTGATGGTGCAACTCAAGAGTATTGTTTTTGGAACAGCACAGCTTGTTCTCATGAAGAAGTGGATGATTCTGCCATCGAACTTGATAAGTATATGATCAAGTTCATGCCTTTGGTTGAAGACTTTGTTGACACATATCGTTTCCGTGTCAAGAAAGATGCAACGCATCGTGCATGTGCTCCAACTAAACAGATTGCTCAAAAGATTGGTGAGTATGATCCTGAGCAAATGCTCAAGGTTGTTGATTATAATTGCATCGTTCCAGAGGTTTGATTTCTCTGTGACAATCTGCGAACTGGTTCGGGGGCCCTTCACAGGGGCCCCTGTTCTGCTATAATATGGGACAGATTATTATAAATAATAGTAGCAACTGACCCTAATACGATGCCTTATAAGAATAAAGAAGATAAACTTGCTCGTGCCAGAGCATATCATCACGAAAACAAAGATGCAAAGAATGCATATCACAAAGAATATGCTAAAAACAATAGAGAAAAAATAAATGAGAGTGTAAGAGCTCTTAAAGATAAAAAGAAAGCAACTCTATTGGAGCATCTTGGTGGAAAGTGTGTTGGATGTGGTGTAACAGAAAACTTGCAGTTTGACCATATTGATAGAAATAATAAAAGTTTTACAATAGGGAAGTGTTGGGGATATACATTAGAGAAACTGATAGAAGAAGCAGATAAGTGCCAACTGCTTTGTAAAGAATGTCATCAATATAAGACTACCATCAACCATGATATGAGTATGATGGCAGAAGGGTATAAAGTAAAAGAAGTCAAGCAAGTGGGCGATGAAGTAGTTGTGACACTCTACAGACCGTCACAGACCCCTTGACACGCCCTTCTGAGGGTGCTATAATACTTGTATTGATACGGAGACCTCTTGCTTACTCTTCGCCCCCACCAGCAGGACGCTACCGACGCTATGCTGGCGCATGATAAAGGTCAAATCGTAATTCCGACGGGTGGTGGCAAGACTATGTGCATGATCGAGGACGCCCTGACTGAACTTGAGCAGAGCAAGCGTCCCAAAACTATTGTGGTCGTTGCTCCTCGCATCCTTCTGGCGGTGCAGCTGTGGGAAGAGTTCACTGAGCACATCAAAAATGCAGAAGTTCTGCATGTTCATAGTGGTGAGGTTGATAATGCTTCCACCACTAAAGTTGATCAGATCAAGATGCACCAAACCATCTGTCGTACAGTTGGTGTGCATGAACTGATCTTTACTACTTATCACTCACTCCACCGTCTTCAGGAGGCAGGTATCTATGTTGACACCATTTACTTCGATGAAGCACACAACTCTGTTCAGCGCAATTTCTTTGGCCCTACCGAGTATTTTTCTAATAACGCTCGCCGTTGCTACTTCTTCACTGCTACTCCTAAGCATTCTCTCACTATTTCCAAACCTGGGATGAATGATCCTGAGGTTTATGGTCAGGTGATTCACAATGTTCCTGCTCCTCAGCTTGTCAAAGAGGGTTATATTCTCCCTCCCAAGGTTGTGATTCAGGAACTTCCTACTGGTGATCAGCGTCAATCTGATTCCAAGAATCTTCTGGATACTATTGATGCTAACTCTCTGAATAAGATTCTGATTGCTGCTCGTTCTACCAAGCAGATTGTCAGGATGTTGAGTGAGTCTGACTTTCAGCAACAACTTGCGCTCCGTGGCTATTCTTGCATGTATATCACCAGCAAGACTGGTGCTATCATCGATGGTCAGAAAGTCACCCGTGATAAGTTCTTCGACACGATGAACGCTTGGGGTAAAGATCCTGAGAAGAAGTTTGTGGTTATTCACCACTCTATTCTGTCTGAGGGTATTAACGTCAACGGACTGGAGGCCGTTCTGTTCATGCGTAACATGGACTATATTGGCATCTCTCAGTCAATCGGTCGTGTGATCCGCCTGGGAGGCGCTGAGAAGACGTTTGGACTGGTCTGTGTGCCCGTCTTTGATGGCGTGGGCATCGGCACCGCTAGGAGCGTTCAGAAGGTCGTTGATACCGTTTTTGAGGAGGGCCAACCAGCAATTTCTACCGTTCGTCGTTAATTATGATTGAAATAGGTTACGTTCCAGATCAAATAGCAGACCAAATTGAGTCTCTTGTTTTACATAACATCAATTTTCCATGGTATCTGGCTCCAGAGACCACTGGGTATGACCTGGACAGTCCCGATGCACTCCCAACAGATGTTAGTGGTGAAGACCCACAATTTGAACATTTGGTTATAGGAAACAATGGAATGTATTCCTCAGAAGTTTATAATGACATCTGCAAACCAATCATTGATTGTATCGGAATCAACAAAAATGTTAAACGACTTAAACTGAATCTATTACCAAATCGTCCCAGTCGGCATTTGTATCATACTCCACATGTGGACTATGATCAACCACATCTCACGGCAATTTATTATGTAAATGATAATGATGGGCCTACCTATTTCTTTAATGAGATGTACGATGGTACATTTCAAAAACTAACACAGAAAGAAATCTTTCTACCAAAAAAGGGTAAGTTTGTGTTATTTGACGGATTGCGTTATCATGCAAGTAGCAATCCAATAACCAAACCAATCCGTTGTATTATGAACATCAATTTCTATGCTGAGTGACTCGATCTATGACCTGGCAATTGAAACCGCTAGGTCATCAACATCTAAAAAGCAAGTTGGAGCTATTCTGCTAAACAAAAGCAAGGTGGTTGTGACCGCAACAAATATAGAAACAAAATCACATCCACTACAGGCACGATTTGCTGAACGTGTTGGATTGCATGAGAAGATCTTTCTCCATGCAGAGATTGCAGCTCTTGTAAAATGTCGTGAAGTATGCGATACTATTGTTGTTGCACGACTTGGTGGTCATAATCACGATGAACTTCGTATGGCAAAACCTTGTCCAGTTTGCTCATTAGCCTTAAAAGAAGCAGGAATACATAAAATACATTATACAACGGATCAGGGATTTTTATATGAATACGGTTCAAAAGTCACTAAGACCCATTCACAAGTTTAGTGATCTTATTGAGATTGTTCCTAATGCACTCACCAAAGAATTTTGTGAAAAGTGTATTGAGAAGTTCAATAAGGATGAAAATACCTATCAAGGGGTAACTGGAGCCGGTGTTGACATGGATGTCAAACGATCCATAGATTTAGCCATTACTGGATGTGAGGGATGGGAAGAAGAAGATGAGGTATTTTTTAAGTCTTTAAATAAACATCTGACTGATTATACTGACAAATGGCAAGCTTGGTCATTGGGAGTTGCATCTGAGAATGACAGTTGGCGCGATGCTGGTTATCAGATGCAAAGAACTGATCCAGGGGATTTTTATATTTGGCACAATGACTTTTCATGTGGAAATAATGATAATGCTCCAAGATATATTACTTTTATTTGGTATTTGAATGATGTTCATGAAGATGGATATACCGAATTTATTGATGGTACAAGAATACAACCAGAGGCAGGAAAACTTGTGATGTTTCCAGCTACCTGGACATATATGCACAGAGGTTATCCACCAAAATCAGAGACAAAATACATCGTTACTGGTTGGGTTCATAGTATCATCATACCATAATAAATAATTTTGTTAATAACTTTTCAGTCATGACACTTAGAATTTTAAGATTTGCACCATTGATTGTTGCAGGAGCTCTTCTAGGGGCAGGGTTACAACACGGTGCTTTCCATTTGTATAACAGTGCAATTCCTCATGTTCATACCAATGGAGTGATCCACAGTCATTGATAATTTCTTTTTCGTTATGAATGAAAGTCTACTAAAAAACAACTACGTTGTACTGCCCAATTTCATAGATCCAGAGAGAGCGATAGAATTATCAAATCAATTCGATCTGGATCATGAAAAAAACAATTATCCTGGAGATCCACAAGCACCAAGATCAGCCTGTGCATACAATTACTCTCCAGCATACAATTTACTTTTAGAGAGTGCTGATAAAGTATCGGATGCTTTAGGAACAAAAGTTCTTCCGACTTATTCGTATTCAAGAATATATGCCAATTCAGAGGTATTAGAGAAACATATTGATCGCCCAGCATGTGAAGTGTCGGTCTCTGTTAATCTAAACCTAGATCATCCATGGCCTATCTACATTGAAGACAATAGAGGTAATCCACAGGAAGTTAATCTAAATCCTGGAGATGCCGTTGTATTTTTGGGGTGCTTTGTTTCTCACTGGAGAGATAAGTTTGAGGGGCAGAAGTATCATGCCTTCTTCCTACATTATGTTAGAGAGAATGGATGCTGTGCAATGTTTGAGCACGATAAAAATAGACTGGCAAAAGATCAGGAAGAACCATATATTACAAAACTCAAACAAGAGTATAGGCAGATGGGATGGGATCCACTATCGTTTGATTTGAGAGATTATATTGTTTCTTTTGATGATATTTTGGATGCGGATACATGCGACATGATTGTCAATAGGTATTCACAGAGCAAACTATGGAAACCAGCCATAACCAAGGAAGAGGAAGATAATAAAACCACAGTATCTCAAAAAAGAGTATGTGATAGCATTCTTATCAGTGAACATCTGGATCAGAGAGATGTTGATAATATTTTATATGAGGCATTTAATAAAGTTGTGCTAAAATATAAGGATAAGTATCCTTTCTTTGATGTTCAAAATGATGAAGGATATTTTCTTTTAAGATACCTATCTGGTGGAAAATACATTCAACACATTGATGCTGGTTTTGAAAATCATAGGACAGTTACTGCCATCATTGCACTGAATGATGATTATGAGGGTGGGGAGCTAAAGTTTCTTGATGGTAGACACAGTATCAGATTGAAGAAAGGTTCTGCCATCATATTCCCATCAACTTTTGTATTTCCACACCAAATTGTTCCAGTCAAATCTGGTAAAAGATATTCTGTAGTTACTTGGTTTCGTTGATGTCTTACTTAATTTCCAAATATCTTGAACAGGATGATCTATCCAAACTTCATCAAATGATGCGGGTTGCATCATGGCAAGATGGATTATCTTCCTATAGTTCAGACTCAACTCAACCAGACTTTGATTCATATAAAATCAAAAAGAACATGCAGTGTGATCTTGACACTGATATAATCTACAATGCTCTGGATAAAAACGAAGACTTTTTAGATTTTACATTTGCCAGAAGAACTGGGAAACCATTATTCACAAATACGTATACTGGTGGATATTATAATGCACACTTTGATCATCCAGATTGTGGCCATTTTAGTACAACAATATTTTTAAGTGATCCCGACACATATGATGGTGGAGAACTTGTTTTACTTTTAGATGGTGAAGAAAAGAAGTTTAAGTTAGATGCTGGATATGGTATCACATATGAAACTGGAACAGCTCATCGTGTCAATAAAGTGACAAGAGGTGATAGGTATGCAGCCGTATTCTGGTCAACATCTTTCATTTTTGATATGGATGACTTGCACAAATGGCGATATTATACTATGATGACCAACAGGTTCAGAAATGAACTTTATTATGAGGATCTGATTAGTTTTAAAGAATCTTTATATACTCATTTCAGATCAAAATGTGACAACATTGCAAGGAAGTACGTTAATGCCTCGCCTCAGTAAAGCAGAACTTGAGAGACTATTTCCATATGAAACCTTTCCCATTCGTATGGAATGGATGGAAGGAAAGACCAAGAAGATTGCATGGTTTCAGTGTCATGAACACATGCAAAAGCAATACGATAAGGTAAAGAAACCACGTCTAAAAATTGATGTTCGTTATAGGTATCCTGAGTTAAAACCAGAAGAGAAACCAAAACGTAAAGTAACACCCAAGAAAGTATCAACAACTAAAAAACCTGAAGCGAAGCGGGCGACAGCAACCAAGAGGGCACCTGCTGCAAAGAAAACGGCAACAAAAGCTAAAGCACCCGCCAAGAGTACCCGTAGGAAGAAGGCCAGTTCCTGAACTGGTACAGATCCCTTGACCAGGCCCCCTGTCCGATGTATATTGGCCATGTTGAGAGGGATCGCCCCACATGTCCTACACTTTCGTTGAGTCTCCCATGATCGAGCAGGAACTGATTGGTCAATCCTTTGAGTCTTTCCAGGCACAACAGGATGCTAAAAACACCATTGAGATTAACATCCGCAAATATACTTTGATGCTGTGTGAGGCACTTGAATTTGATTTCAAGACTCATCATCCTGACTCTGAACCATATAAGTTCTACATCGAAGGTGGTCGTAAGTATCACAAAGTCTGGATGGAGACTGGTTATGGTTCCCGTTCTATTCACTGCTTCGTTGATAAGAAAACGGGTGAAGTTTACAAACCCGCCAGTGTGAAAGCACCTGCAAAAGGTGTTCGTTACAACATGCTGCTGATCAATTCCCGTGAAGAAATGTTCCGCCGTGCTGACTGGGCAGGAGGCTACCTCTATATGTGATGAAGAGTCTACTTCTTCCTATTCTTGTTGTGTACCTCACCATCACCTCTGTTAATATGGTGAGGAATGACAAGCATGAAGACACATTGAAACGTGTCTGTGCTACACTTCCACAACCACATCCTGATTGCCCATGAACCTCACACATCACCAGTGGAAACTCATCTTCTCTGCTGTTCGTAAAGAGCAACAAAAACAAGTCGTCAGCAGTAAATTCTATCAAGAATATGATGAAATTTTGAATAGCATCTTTGATTTGGCTCACTCTGAAACCTATCTGAACGACAAATGAAGGACTGGACTGTCTACTGCCGCACAGCTTACAATGCACTTCGTGCCAACATTGAAAATTGGAGTGATCCTGACTATTTCCGTCCAATCACACGCATCTATTATGATCTAGTGTTTTGTTCTGGATACAATCGCACTGGATTGGTCAGTGAAGCGGCAATGAATGACAGTAACAGCCGCACAGATGATCACTGTCTGTCTCCACAATTCATCGCCAGGATGATCATGGACAATCCAGATGTTTATCTGTCCGATTATACTGTGTTTGAGAATCTATTCAACCTGGCAAGAACAACAGTGTGTGTCACCAAGTCTGAGAATAAACAACTCAGCTTACTGACAGCCAATGATGGTGTGGAGTACAAAGTTTATGTTCCAACTAATCTAAAGTACAAGCACCTGGGAATCAAACTGTATGAAAAGGTTGGACAGTATTACCAAAATGCGGTAGAATATGATGGTGATGTTGGGGATCTTGCCCCCCAGGATCTGCTAAATTATGAAGAGCAATTCTTAGTCAAATGAAGTATTTAATCGTCGGCTTCATCGCTGTCTTTGCATGGGAACTTGGTCATCCCTACATCCCTGGTATTATGGAAACTCTGGAGCATACTCATGAATGTGCCTAATTTTACGATTGAAGGTCGCCCTTATCTTGGGGAAGATAAAACCTTTGAAGAGCAACGTAAATTACGTTTGCATGACTCAATCGATGAGTATTTGAATGAAGGTGAACCAGATGTAGATCAGTTCTACAAAGATCTCAGGGAAGGTATTCAAAGTCTGATTGATTATCATGACAAAATGAAGCAAAAAGCTCAGGATGGCATGGATGCCATTCTAGGGCATAGGCCAATTGCCGAACTGGATCAGATTCCCGATCTGCCCAAGGGCAACCGTCTATAATGGCCACAGATCAGAGGAGGTCAATGCCCACCGCATCATTCGCCGTTCAACCCGCCGACTGGTTCAATTTTGATCCCGTTGGTTGCACTTGGGCAACAGATATTAACAATGCCTACGATATTGCACATGCACTAAATGTGAAATGTGTTATCTGGCGTGTTCCCCATAGTGGTCAACCAATGCGTTGGATTACTGTTACCGAAGATCACTTTCAAACTGCTAGCTGAACCAAGAATGACCAAAAACCTTCACCTTGATCACATCGAAGATTCCATCCTGACGGGTGATCTTTCTGCGATTGATATTCTTTTCAATCCAAAGTATATGTCAGTGAAGATGGATGGTGCTCCTGCAATCGTATGGGGCACTGATCCTGCAACTGGCACATTCTTTGTTGGTACTAAAGCTGTATTCAACAAGAAGAAGATTCGTATTGCACACTCTCACGATGAAATTGACCAGCACTATACTGGTTTCGTGGCAGAGGTTCTTCATACTTGTTTCAAGTATCTGCCTCGTACCGATGCAGTCTATCAGGGTGAGTTCATTGGATTCGGTAATGGTAAAGATTTCAAATCTAATTTGATTACATACAAGTTCTCGGAGACTGTGACCGAGAAACTGATCATTGCACCACACACATTTTACACTGGTGAGAATGATCTGAGGGAGATGGAGGCCCATCCCCTGTTCGATATGTTCGACCCACACCCCAAAATCAAGTGGGTTCAACCCAGTGTCGATAAGGTGCGCGGAAACCTCTCCGCGCCCAAGATTAACACGCGCAAAATCAAATTTCTGTCCAAAAAAGAGGCAGAAAAGCGTAAAACGTCCATCAATCTGTGCATTGATCAGGGTATTCCCCTCACTGATGAAATTCTGATCGCAATTCTGGGCGATATTCATCTCGTAAATCTCTATTTTATGGTTCTGGAGATGAAAGAGGAATTTATCGATAGTCTCATCATCACGGATGCCCCAGTGTCCATGGTCGGCCCCATGAAGATCAAACATGAGGGTTTTGTTATCTCCGATGGTAAAACCACGGTCAAAGTAGTCGATCGTGAGGTATTCAGCTGCCTTAATTTTAACATTCCCAAGAACTGGACCAGTTGACAAACTGGTTAGAATCCTCTCAGAGGCAGCCACAAGGCGCTACAATGGCATTGTCAACCAAAGCAAGACTAATGACACTCTACGATCACATTCTGAGCATTTGGGAGGGTAAAACTCCTGATTATTTTGACATTTATTCGGATTTCTATTATCAGTTGTTTTCTGATGTATATGATAAAGAGGAAGAGGAATGATTTTTAATGTACTCGTATTTTCTTTTATCATTCTATTATCAATCACTCTAGAACTTACCTGGCCAGTTCGTAATCACAAATGATTGAATTTACACACAAAGCTCCCAAAGGTTATTCGTATGAATTTGAACAATTCAAAAGGAATGTGGTTGCTATATGGATTCGCAATCATTCTCAATTCAGTTACAACGGTGGTGCTCCTATTAAATCTATCTGGGGATTCTACAATTCAAAAACAAGAGAGTATCATGCCCCAGTCAATCCAAAAAAGGTCGGAGATGTAGTGGATTTTAATTCAACCACTCCATATTCAGCTATGCAACTCAATCTTAAAGGTCTGGAGGTATTCTTTCAATGAATTATACAAAAGAACAATTAGTTGATGCACTTTGTGCAGAGTGGGATTGGTTATGTCATGATGACTTTGATCCCGAGAATGATCCCACTCCCGAAGAGTTTCGTGAAAGTATGGAGAAACTGACGGTAGAACAATTGATTGAAGAAACTTCAACTGATGAATATTTCACACTTGATGAATACATGGAGCGTTATCTGTGACTAAGTTAGAGAAACTGATCATGGCTAAACAACAAATTGAGAATATTCAAAATTTGATGAGGGGAAATGATTGGGAAGGTTTTATCAATCAAAGGTTAGTCTCAGTCTGGTATGAACTGGACCGCCAGGAGTCGCTTCTGAAACCAGTTTGCGAAGTGGCACAGGGTGATGGCACAGACCCCTGATCCCGTGTATATTGGCCATGTTGAGAGGAACACCACCACATGCAACTGACTTCCAAATCTGCCAACATGGTTGTTGACTTCTATCCCGTCAAGTTTGCAGACGGTGAGATCAGCACCCGTTATATGCTCAAGACTGTAACTTTCATGGGACAATCTCAGTCTAAGAGCTATATTTTGAAGCGTGATTTTGAGCGTGAGGTTGATTCCCGTGTTGAGGGTTATGGTTACGAAGTCACCGACATGCACACTGATGCACAACTGTTCAATTCTGCCATGACATGTGCCTGTTGAGGAACTGGCACAGCAGGGCGTCTGCTGACGCCCTTTCTACCCTATAATAACTTCAGTTCAAACAAACACATGGGCACTCGTTCACTGATCGGCAAACAACTCAAGGATGGTTCGATTCTTGGTGTTTATTGCCATTACGATGGATTTCCCGAGTACAATGGTCGCATTCTTCGTGATCACTACAATACTGCCGATAAGGTTGCCACACTGATCGATGGTGGTGATATGTCTTGCACCTGGACGAATGCGGGTTGGAAGAATGAAACTCTTCCCGAATCTGGTCCCTTGCACTACACAAGCCGTGGTGAATCTATTGAATCAAATCAACCACAACTCTATAAGGATTTGAATGAGTTTCTCCAAGCCGCAGATGATAACTATGGGGCAGAGTATACCTATCACTATACATCCGAAGGTTGGGTGTGTCATGACATTCGCCCGAATCCTTATACCACCAATAATGTCATGGAAGTCAAAATCCCTGAAGGTTCAGTAAACTAACATGTTCACTCAAGAAGATCACCAATTCATCGATTTTCTCTTCAATCAACTCATCACTCATACCGATACCGATATGATTGATTTACAAAATGATGACTCCTGTGATGATCATCTCCAATTCAGTCAATTAGAACTTTGGCCCCAATAATGGGGTCTTTTTTATTATACATAAACAACTCATAATCACATCATGAAACCAAATCCAAAAGAAAGATACGAACAGTGGAGAACTTCTTTTAAATCATTACTACAGACAACTAATGATGTCGTTAAACAATTGGATAAGTCTCTCTTCCTAAAAGAACAATTAGTCAAGGAAAGATTAGAAACATGTGATCAGTGTGAGTACTATCAGAAACAACATGATAGATGTCAAAAATGTGGTTGTAATATGAAACTCAAAACTAAATTGTATGCAGCCAAATGTCCCATAGATAAGTGGTGATTAGTCTTACCTAATACACCATGACAACAACTAATGAAATTCATTGCAAATACTGCAATGTAACTCCTCCCAAATACCATTGGAGACCTTATACCTGGATGTATAAACATCAGTGTAATTGTAAGAAAAAGCCTAAAGATTAGCATTTCCACATATATTAAAAATAGGTAAAAAAACATGGCTGGAAATGTTATCTTATTGAGAATAATTCTCTGGATACTATCCATGAATACCCTTAGAAATACCCCCTGAAACCCTTTGAGAATACCTTTGAGAAACCTTTGAGAATGTGCGGGGCCGTTGCAAGTAAAGCCCGTCATAACACAGGAGAGAGTCTTTGTCAACCCCCAGATTTATCAGAAATTTCTACCAGGGATCTCGACTAGATTATGAACACTTATCACACATCTCGACTAGAATCGCATATATAGTGCTATAATTATCAAGTACACAAACATCTCGACTAGATTCACATGTACGACGATTTCGCACTAGATCACATCATTGAGTCACATTACGAGTGTCTCGACGAGATTGACACGTATGCACATGATCTCGACGAGGATTATGCACATAACACATGCGATCTCGTAGAGCTTGCATATCGTCATTACGCATGATATAATACACATCGAGATTAACACACACACATGGCACACGTAATGTCTGTTGCACAAAAACGTCACGTACAGGTAACATTAGACATGTATGTTTATGATGACCTAGAGCTTCCAGATAGTGATGAAGAATGGGCAAAGCTTTTGGGTCTTGAAGGAGATGAAGATTTGTCTGTAAGTATTAGTAATAAGACAGAATATATCTTTTAAAATATTAATCAAGTCACCCTGTGACAGTTCGTGGATTGGCCTCCAGGATATCCTGGGCCCTAGGCCAATTCTAGAGCTGTCCACTAAATGCCCCATTGCCTCTGGTGATGGGGTATTGTTAGTTTGTGGGTCGGGAAAGTAACATTTTCCACCACAAATCTTTCCACAAACTAATTCAAACCATGTTCGCACAAACTATCAATTTCGTTGATGATGTGATGGAGTATGACTATCAAGAACTCCTGAACAATTTCATGGTCATTGGTGCAATCACGGCCGTGATTCTGGGTGAAATGTATCAACAACTGCGTCGGGTTAAATTCTCAACTCCTCATCAGATTTCAGACTGGTTCTACTTTGGTCTGGATCTTCGTAAGGATTGTGATGCTACCGTTGGAGATGAGCGTTTCGGTGTTAGCATCAATCGTTATTATTTTGGAGTTTATGGCAATGTAGCTCAGTGGGGTAAGCTTGATGAAAACGGTTGCCTCTGATTGATAACAATATGTGCCACATGTTTTAGTGGCACAATAAATGAGCACAGTGCTCAAAATCGTGTATTGTAGTCACAGTTGAGAAATTTCCACATGTTTGACACTCTCTTCCACGAACTGAATGACATGCCAGGTGAAATCTTTGACGTGATCGATTACAAGGAAGAATGGGAAGAAAAGGAGAACAAATTTGATGTAGAAGATTACATCAACTCCAACATCGATTACTGATCACAACTCACAAACAACAAACTAACAACAACTCCATGACTGACAACATCATCGATCGCGACAAGCTGCAGGCAGATTATATCAACCGCGTGTTAGATGATATGGACATCAAAGATATGATGGCAATTCTTTATGATTATATGGATGTTGAATTTGATAAGTATTCGGTGGATGAATTGATCGAACAAGTTGAAGAGTATTATCCCGACCTGATGGACGATTGAGGGGCTGGCACAAGCCCGCTTGCAAAATGCCCCATCAGCCCCTATTGTGGCCACATGAACAAAACCACTCTCTTTCGTCAAGGTCTCAAGTTTGAGCAATACTGGGGTTCCGAAGTTCGGGCCCATCACCTGAACACCCGTTCGGTTTATCGTCTGATCGCAGATGATAACATCGCTATCACTCATTCAGCTCCCTATGTTGATGGTGAAAGTGTTGACCAATTCAGTGTAACTTTGACTGAAGTCACTGCTTATCATTCCAACGGTAATGTGTTGTCTTCACAAACTCAAACCCTTGGAGTTTACGACAATTGGTTAGATGCTTACTACAAAGCTTTTTCTACACTTGAGAAGAAAGCTTTCGCTGCTAAGTGATAGTGACAGTGGTCGGTCAGCGAACTGGCCACCAACCCCTTGAAACCGACCCACCAGGCCCTACAATAGCCACATGAACAAAACACCTAACTTCGACCGCTTCTCATTCGCTGCCATCCGTGGTCGCACCGAAGCACCCGCCAACTATGCAACCGACATGAACGGCGGCGACTTTGACGACTTCTTTACCGCTGAGGATTATGATCGTCGTCGGTATCAGCGGGATGCCCGCCAGTACGGGTACGGTCGCTGAGCTGTCCACTCTCCCCCTGATTCTGCCCCAGGGGGCCCTATACTGGCCACATACCAAACAAACCACTTCACTTTTCTCTCATGCGTAAGATCGAATCCCTGATGAACGCTGCTATCACCGATTCCCGCGATTGGCGTTCTGCTAACACTGAGGTTCGCAATTCTGATGGCATTTCTTATGTCTATCTCCATGGCAATCTGATTGCCGAAGTTGATAACGACGGCATCAAGCTTTACGATGGTGGTTGGCAGTCCAACACTACCAAATCCCGTCTGAATGCTATTCTCTCCGAGCATGGAATTGCTGGCGAGGGTGTCTTTCAGAAGAACTTTCAGTGGTTCATTCGTCTCTACAACGGGACCGAATTCTTCACCACTAAATTCACCTCTGGAATGCGGCTTGGTGCTCTCACCACTGCAGATCTGCTGGTCTGATTCACACTTACTCTTTCGTTCTTAACTAACAACAACTCATGGCAATCTTCTCCATGTGCAGTGATATCGAAACCCAACAGATTCGTTGGGTTGAGCGTAACATTCAGACAGACGAACAACCACGCTTGGGTCAACAGTTCCCACCTGAAGCTGCATTCTTCGCTGGTGTCTATGCTGACAAATATCATCAGGAAGCAATCGATAAGATTCCCACCTTTGAGTGATACTTAACTTACCAAACAGTTTCATTATGAAATTCGACAAGCTTGTCACAGAGATGATGACTGCAGCAGAATTCAGCTTGATAAGAGAGAAGAAACATCGCGTTTGGAAGCATCACACAGGAGCGGTAATTACGACCGCTAAGACAGTCTCAGATCAGAGGGCTTTAAAGAACATAAAGAGGGATATTAGGAGGGCATTACAGACAGTCTGAGGCACAGCCTAGGCATCATCAACCACACACAAGTTGCGTCGTTAATTGACAGTTATTGGCGGCGCGGTTTGTGTTAATTAGCGCGGCGATGGCCCCCCCGTGTTTAAAAAGGGAAGGATCCCCTAATCTATAAAGTGTTACCCAAGAGGGCTTTATGTTACGTGTACTACTTTTTCAAAAACCCCCACCCCATATATAATTCCAAGAATGTAAACACTGATATGAAAAAAAATTCTGGGCCAATTTACCTAACCGTAGAGGTCGATCCAGTAACTCATGAATATATGATATTACTTCCCGAGTATCTTGTAAACGATATGGGATGGTACGACGGGACGTGCCTCTCAGCGTCTCTAGATGGCAATGATCTTGTCATCGAAACGTGTGAGACGATAGATTGACAGCCACTATATAATACGTTAGAATAACTGAGTTCATCATTCCAACTATGGCGAAAGGATTTACGATTAAAGCGAAACCACCCGCAGCGAAAACAACAACCGAAGAGTGGGATTATGAGAAAGCCCGTGAGATGGTAAAGGGGAAGACGATTGTCTTCTGTCTACCAGGGAGGGGAGTATCATATACGTATCTTAAGAATTTTGTACAACTGTGTTTTGATCTGGTACAAGCTGGAGCAGCGATTCAGATTTCACAGGATTATTCTTCGATGGTAAACTTTGCACGGTGCAAGTGTCTCGGAGCGAATGTACTAAGGGGACCCGATCAGATTCCCTGGGATGGTAAACTAAAGTATGATTATCAGTTATGGATTGATAGTGATATTGTGTTTAACACGGAGAAGTTCTATCAGTTAGTACTGATGGATCAGGACATTGCATCTGGATGGTACTGCACCGAGGATGGTCGGACAACCTCTGTGGCACACTGGCTAGAGGAGGATGACTTTGCGAAGAACGGTGGAGTCATGAATCATGAGACTCTGGAGACGATGAAGAATCGTCGTAAACCATTCACGGTTGACTATGCAGGCTTCGGATGGATCCTTATCAAGCACGGAGTGTTTGAGAATAATGAGATGAAGTATCCATGGTTTGCACCGAAGATGCAAGTTTTTGAGAGTGGTGATGTACAGGACATGTGTGGAGAGGATGTCTCCTTCTGTCTGGATGCAAAGGAAGCAGGATATGAGATTTGGTGTGATCCCCGTATCAGGGTTGGTCACGAAAAGACTCGTGTTATCTGAGGTACATGCAAATGGCTAAGAAAAAGAATCACTACTATAATATCTACCGTGGGCAAGAACTTGTCCACGAAGAACTCACGGAACAAGAGTTCATGGATCAAATGGAATGGTACGCCCATGAGTACTATATGACTCAGGATCCCACATTGAATCCTGGAAATTTCCGTCACGAAATGAAGCAACTACTAGAGGAGTGAATTAATTATGGCAGTACGTGCAAAAGTCGGTCTAAACAAGACTAATTTCCAACCTGGCAAACCCAAAAAAACTCGTCAGGGATGTTCAGCGAACACAAAATACGCGCCGTCGTCCCGTAACTCGGCTCGTAAGCCTTATCGTGGTCAGGGTCGCTGATGGCTAAATCATCCTATAGATGGGTACATAAGGGCGGGAAGTCTCGCCCCGATAAGCGTTTCAAATCGAGCGCCGCACCCAAAAAGAGGAAAAAGAAGAAATGAATGAAATAGAGGAGCACATAAGGGCCTGGATCAAAAATATTTCTCAAATTCGACCCGAACTGAGCAATTTTTCAATCTGCCCGTTCTCCTCTAAGGCAACATATAAGGTAATAAAGACATCAATTGACGATATTGTACCCTTAAGTGGGTATGATGTCGTCATTTTTGTTATAGAGGACCACTGGGACGAGAATAATATACAGAACTGGTGTGAAAAATACAACAAGATTCATAAAAATTACATATTTTTAGAGGATTGTGCAAAATACGACACATTTATCAATAATATTCAGACAAATAATGGCAAGTACAACTTAATTTTGTGTCAATCGAGAGAAAAATTACGTCACAGCCGTGAAATATTAGTAAAATCTGGATACTATGAGCACTGGAACGATGAAATGCTCAAAGAAATTCTTGGTGCTGACTATGAATTGTTAAATAACGAGATAAATACATAAAGTTCAAGGTCGATAGATGGCTGTAAAGAGAGTTTCAAGGGCATTTAAGGACATTTCCTTGTCTTTTGAGCCTCATCCTGTCACTAAAGACCTTCCAATTCTAAAAAATGAGAGGGCTATTCAGAGAGCCGTTCGTAATTTAGTCCAGACTCACTTTAATGAGAGGTTTTTTCAACCAGAACTAGGTTCACCCATTGGTGAATTGTTGTTTGAATTCGTTGATTTTGGTAGTTCCACATTAATTCAGGAACAAGTAAGGGATGTTATTGAAAGATTTGAACCAAGAGTTGATAATGTTGTTGTAAACGTAAGACCACTACCAGATTTAAATGAGTTTGAGTGTGTAGTTGCTTATGATGTTGTAGGATTAGATGTTCCAGCACAAGAGTTCACGTTTATTCTAGAGGCAACAAGATAATGCCATTCACAAAATACGCAAATTTAGATTTTGATCAGATTAGAGATCAAATTAAGGAATATTTAAGGGCAAATTCCGATTTTACCGACTTTGACTTTGAGGGTTCAAACTTCTCTGTTCTGATTGATACTCTTGCATATAACACCTACATCAATGCATTCAATGCAAACATGGTGGTGAATGAATCATTTCTTGAATCTGCCGCTTTAAGGGAGAATGTTGTCTCATTAGCTAGAAATATTGGATATCTACCAAAATCAAGAACGGCATCAAGAGCTAAAATTTCATTTTCGGTAAGTTTCGTTGGATCCACACAAACCGTAACTCTTAAAGCTGGTCTTGTTTGTGTTGGTTCCACAAAAAACACTAGTTTTGTATTTTCAATACCAGAAGATATTACAACAATCTCTCCACTTGATGATCCATTAGATAATCAGAACGGTGCAAGAACAGCCACCTTCTCTGATGTTGAAATTTATCAGGGATCTTATGCAAGTAAGAAATTTAACGTTGATGCATCTCTAGATCAAAGATTTATTATTGACAATTCTTATGTTGACACGGATACTTTAAGGGTCAGAGTCAAAGGACCCAATGATACTTCATCAGGAAACGAATATCTCAGATCAAGTAGCCTTATTAGGGTAACATCACAATCAGAGATCTACTTTTTACAAGAAGTTAAGGATGAAAAGTATGAATTATTGTTTGGTGATGGAATTATTGGCAAAAAACTAGAAACTGGTGGTCAGATTGTATCAACATTCATTGTTACCGATGGAATCGAAGGTAATGGTGTCACGAATTTCAGTTTCTCTGGTGTTTTAAGAGGATCCGAGAACGAGAGAATATCACCAAGCACAACTATCAACGTAACAACCGATCAGAAGGCGCAAGGAGGCGCTGAGATCGAGTCTTTACAGTCTATTAAGTACTTTGCACCTGCGACGTATGCATCGCAGTACAGGGCGGTTACGGCTAGCGATTATGAAACTATTGTAAAACAAATTTTCCCAGAAGCCTCATCAGTATCCGTTGTTGGTGGAGAAGAAATGACACCACCAAAATTTGGAGAAGTTGAGATTAGTATTAAACCAAAAAATGGTTACTTTGTATCAGATTTCAACAAAAACGTAATTCTGAATAGACTAAAGGATTACTCTGTTGCTGGTATTAAGCAAACTATTGTTGACTTGGAAGTTCTTTCCATTGAACTTGATTGTTTTGTTTACTATAACAACAGTAAAGTTTCAAGTATTGAAGATCTAAAATCTGCAGTTTCGTCAACATTGAGTGATTTTGCATCTTCTGAAGATTTAAACAATTTTGGAGGTAGATTTAAGTATAGTAAATTGCTCAAGGTTATTGACTCCACCAGTACAGCCATTACATCTAATATCACAAAGGTAAAAATTAGAAGAGACCTAAAAACTATTCTCAATAGACCATCACAATACGAACTTTGTTTTGGTAATAGATTCCACGTTGTTGCAAGTGGAGCTAACATAAAATCGACTGGATTTAATATCAGCGGTTTTAGTGAAACTCTTTATATGACTGATACCCCCAATGCAGACATGTTGACTGGTGTCATATCCTTTATATCCATTGATGACAATGGAGTGTCCCAGATTGTTGTTCAAGATGCAGGATATGTTGATTATGTGACTGGCGAGGTGAACATCTATAGTGCAAACATCACCAATACCGAAATTGGGTCGGGTATTATTGAAGTTCAAGCTTTCCCAGAAAGTAATGATGTCATTGGATTAACCAATCTATATGTCGAATTATCAATTGGAAAAAGCACCATAAATATGGTGAAGGACACTATTAGTTCTGGTGAGCAGATTTCGGGAATTGGATTCCCAGTCACTTCAAGTTATTCAAACGGAAATCTAACTAGGTAAAATGATCGAGACAGGAATTGATACAAGAGTTAAAGTAAATCAAATTGTACAGGGTCAATTACCATCATATGTTTCAATTGAGAACCCCAAGGCAATTTCCTTTCTAAAGCAATACTACACGTCACAGGAAAGTCAAGGCTCTCCTAGTGATATTATTGATAATTTAGATCAATATCTAAAGTTTGATAACTTGTCGCCAGAAGTTGTCAGTGGAATTACCACAACAACACAGTCCATTTCTTCAAGCGATACAACAATTTACGTTCAATCCACAAAAGGGTATCCAAATACTGATGGATTGTTCAAGGTAAATGATGAGATCATTTACTATACTGGAATTACGACCAATAGTTTTACTGGATGTGTTCGTGGATTCAGTGGAATTTCTGGATATTCTGATGGGGAGGTTTTATTCTCATCCACATCAGCTCAATCACATGAGACTGAGCAGACAGTTTCAAATCTAAGTGTAGTTTTCCTCCGTGAATTTTTTAGAAATCTAAAAGTTTTATATGCACCTGGATTTGAAGATGAGGACTTTGACATTGATCTGAATGTTAATAATTTTGTAAAGAATCTAAGATCCTTCTATCAATCGAAAGGAACTTCAGAATCTTTTAACATCTTAATGTCTGCTTTATTTGGAAAAAATTCCAGAGTCAAAAAGCAGTCAGATTTCCTATTTGAGCCATCAGAGGCTTCTTTTAGAAGAAGATTATTCTTGGTTGTAGAAAATATTGGTAGTGGTGATCCACTTCAATTATCTGGACAAACTCTATATCAAGATTCAAATGCAAATAATCCAGAAATAAATGGGGCATCCGCACCAATTTCTGAAGTTGAATTTGTTTCTAGAGGTGATAAGTCATATTATAACATATATCTATTCCAAAGATATAGAAATCCATCTCCTGGATTTAATGGAACATTTTCAATTACACCACACACAAAATGTATTGGTGATGTCTATGCAGGGTCAACTGTAATTACGGTCGATAGTACAATTGGATTCTCCAAGAGTGGGCTTATTGTAGTTGGAAATAATATTATTACATATACTGATAAAACAATAAATCAATTTTTAAATTGTTCTGGTATAACACAAAATATTCCTTCTACTACAGATGTCAGAACAAATGATATTGTATATGGATATTCAAAAGTAGATGGATCAAAGGTTGAACTTAGACTAACTGGAGTCATCGGTGATTTTGATACTGATGATGTCATTTACAATGCTGATATTGGAGAAGTTTATAGAACAAAAACTGTTGGTAGAAAAATTATAAACCCAGCAAGCAATAAGACCTTCCAACAAATCCTCGCAAACTCCTGGAAGTATAATACTGCCTCTAGTTTAAGAATTAGTAGTTTTACAGGTTCAACATTTGTTCTTGAGCATACTATTGACAAAGCATATTTGAGTGAAGGTGATATTGTAGAAATTGTAAACAGAGGAAATGGTGATGTAGTCGTTAGTCAGGCTACTGTTTCCATCTCTGGAGACAATGAAGTAATTCTATCTGGTTCTGGAATTACCGATTTAGATCAAGGTATTGGGTATGATATTAGAAGAATAGTTGAGAAGGCATCCAGTACTGGAATTGAACTGAAATATGGTAATAATACTATAGTATCTAATGTTCTAAACACATACATCACTAAAGATGAAGAAAATCTTTATGTAGCATCAAATTCGTTACCAGATTATAATATTGATATTGAAACAATCAAATCAACCATACCTCAGGCTAGTTTAGGTTCTGGAACTATTCAAGACTTTGATAATGTTAATGGCAATTATAATATCATATCTTTTAGTAATACAGTACCATTTACAACTGGTGATGAAGTAGTTTATACTGCAGGAACTGCCACTGAACCAATTTCTGGACTATCTTTTGGTAGAAGTTATTTTGTAGAGGTTCAATCATCAACGAACAAAATTAAAATTTTTGTTGCAAGATCATTTATTGAAGCAGGAGAAAATATTAAAATTAATGTTCCTCTTGATGGAAATCTTGGCAGTCACATTTTTACACTATCCGAACAGTCTGGCAAAAAAATATCACCACAAAAGATCCTAAAGAGATTTCCAATAACCAGATCTTTGGATTCTGCTGGAGAAACCAAGACAGTTCCTGGTTCCATTGGAATGTTGAAAAATGGTGTTGAAATTTCAAACTACAAGATTGACGATAAGGTGTATTATGGTCCTTTGAGTAAAATTACCGTTTTTAATAATGGTGATGGATATGACGTTGTAAATCCACCAAAAGTAAATATTTCAAGTCCAAGTGGTACTGGAGGTATAACAGCAGAAGCTAAAGCAGTAGTAGTAGGTACACTAAAGGATATTCTAATCGATCCACAAGAATTTGGACTTAATGGTGTCGATAATATATCAGTTATTGGTGGAAATGGATTTGGTGCAGAAGTAGAGCCAATTCTTATTGATACTTATAGGGAAGTAGGATTTAATGCAAAATATGCCAGCGATGGTGGTGGAGTTTTTGTTTATGATGATAAGATTAGATCCACTAATAACCACCACTTCAAAAATGGTGAGCCAATCGTATACAATCCAAATGGAAACCCATCACTACCAATTACTGGATTTGGGCAAACAAATTTAACTGGTAATTTCCTTGAAACTGGTGGTGTATACTATGCTGAAATTTTAGATCCAACATCATTTAGATTATATGATACAATATCAGATTTTAATTCTGGTATCAATACCGTAGGATTTAGTACTGGAAGTATCAGTGGTGGTTTCCATAAGTTTACCTTATTGACAGCCCAGAAAAAACTTACTGGCGTCAATGTCCTAAATGAGGGTTTTGGTTATACTAACAGGCAGGTAGCAATCAAAACAACAGGAATATCAACTGTAAATAATACTTTTAATTTTGAGAATCATGGATATCAGACTGGAGAGTTAGTAACATATACATCTACTGGAACTCCAATTACTGGAATATCAACGGCGAATCAATATTATGTTACTAAAATTGATAATAATACATTCAGATTATCAGATGCTGGTATTGGTGGAACAAGTACAACAAATTATGATAGAGGTTTAACTGAAAAGATAAGTGGCATTGGAACAGGCCTACATATTTTTAATTATCAACCAATTGAAGTAAATATAAGCGTTTCAATTGCAAATACTGTTGGGGTAATAACAGCAACTCCAATTGTAAAAGGACAATTGGAAGATGTCCTAATGTATGAAAAAGGAAAATCATATGGGACAACGATTTTAAATTTCCATAAAAAACCAATAGCAGAAATTATTACTGGCGATGGAGCTGAGTTCTTCCCAGTTATTGATGATGGTAAACTAGCAGATGTATTAGTAACAAAGACTGGTACAGGATATTTTTCACCACCAGATATTTCAATCAAGAGTTCAACTGGATCTGGAGCTATTGCTAGAGCAATAACGAATGCAAATGGAAATGTTATAGATGTTAGGGTAATTAACAAGGGAAACAATTATACAACAGATGATACCACTATTGAACCAGTATCAAGAGGTTCTGGAGCATTTTTAAGTGCAAGTGTCAGAAGTCTAACATTAAACAATAGAAACAGATTCAATGATTATGCTGGTGAGACAGTTCTAGATAAAGGTGAGTCTGGACTACAATATTCTGTTGTTGGATATGGTGAAAAATTAGCATCCGATTTCTCCGACACAAATCCAGTTGCACACTCACCACTGATTGGATGGGCTTATGATGGAAATCCAATTTACGGTTCATATGCATATAGTGAACCAAATAATTCACTCTCCACAATCAAATTACTAAGTTCTGGATACGAACTAGATATTAGCCAAGTTGAAAATAGACCATCTGGATTCCCATCAGGAACTTTCATTGAAGATTATGCATTTAAATCTTCTGGAGATTTGGATGTTCATAATGGAAGATTTGCTAAAACTCCAGAATTTCCTAAAGGTGTTTATGCGTATTATGCCACTATTATCAATGATCCCGTAACTGGAGATTTGGTTTCACAATTCCCATATTTTATTGGAAATACTTATAGATCTGACATAATTTCAGAAAATCTAGCAGGATCATCCTTCTCTATCACTCAAGACTTTGACTTCAATGCAAATCAGGTAATAAGAAATACTTTCCCATACAACGTAAGTGAGGATGGTGCAAATTACGATTTCATTACAGAACCTTATAATTATGACCTTCAGGAAATCGTAGTTTCATCAAAACAATCTGGTGGAATTGAGGATGTTGTAATTGTAGAATCTGGTGAAAACTACAAGGTTGGTGATAATATTGTATTTGATAATGAGGGTACGGATGGTGGTGCAGCTGCTGCTGAAGTTTTAGAAGTAATTGGAAAGAATATTGATAGTATTGAAAAAGATTTTCTTACTTATGATGAATTTGTTTTCCAAAGAATAAATGGATCACAAATTGCTGGATATATCTCAACATATCATGATTTACAACCTGGAAATAGGGTCAATATAACTGGATTATCAACGTATATTGGCGGTTTATCTGGAAATAGAAAAATTGGTGTTATTGTAGATCAATTAAAGATGCTACAAGAAATGCCACCAGAGGCTGTTGGTGGAATGACCACTGATATTTCAATAGATTCTGTACCAGAATATCTGAGACCAAACACAGAGATTCTTATTAATGATGAGACATTAACTGTATTAAATGTATTCAAACCAAAGAATATTTTTAGTAACTTTATTGGGGCTCTAAGACTAGTAAGAGGAACTTCTGGAATTGGACATACTGTTGGTGCTGCTCTAACAGCAAAATCCAATATTATTATTGTTGATTTTCCTGGCGATAAATTTGATTCAAGAGCGGATGATGTATATTATTTTAATCCAATTGAAGCTATAGGTTTTGGTACAGAAGTTGGCGTATCAACCTATAGAGATTACACTATTCTTGGTGTAACAACATTTAGATCTATCCCATCACAATCAATTTATCTTGAGGATCATCAGTATCAAGACAATCAAAGAATAAAAATTGTAGTGCCTTCTGGCGCAAATCCACTGTCAGTTTCTACCGTAAGTGCTGGTTCTACCTTTAGCCTACCAGAGTCTGGTGATAGTCAGATTGTTTATGCTGTAAACAAAGGTAAGAATATAATTGGAATTAAGACAACATTACATTCTACAGAATTGTTCTTCGATAATGTTGATTCTTCAAATTATCAATATTATATAACTTCACTCAATAATAAAGTTACTGGTAAGGTTCAGAGACTTACTGCTAGGGTTTCAACCGCATCAACTCATGGATTGCAAGAAGATGATAGGATTGATCTTGTTGTAAAACCAAATCTATCTGTTGGAATTGGAACTAGTTCTAGTGTTATTGTTAAGTTTGAAGAATCCATTCAAAATATTTTAATCAATCCAGTTGGATTTGGATCAACTTCTGTTGGATTGTCAAGTTCTAGAATATTAATAGATGATCATGGATTTGTTACTGGTGATCTGGTATTTTACAATGCCGATGAACTTCCTGGTGGCATAGAAACTGGTAAATATTTTGTATATTCAAATGATCCAGATACATTCTCATTAGCCGAAACTTTAAACGATATTAGTGGTGATACACTAAATCTAATTGAATTTACATCTATTGGTGGAACCTCACATACAATTTCTAAGGTAAATCCTGAAATTACTGTTTACAGAAATAATAATTTAGTATTTGATCTGTCAGATACATCTCTATCAGGATACAACTTTAAGATTTACTATGATAATGATTATAGAAATAGACTTGTTGGAACTGGTCAATCAACTACTTTTGAAGTTCAGCAAAGTGGAACAGTAGGTTCTGGATCATCCGCATATTTGACGATTAATTTTAATGATTATATACCAAATAATTTATTCTACAATGTAGAAAAGGGAACAAATTCCGCAATTGATCCTGATACATTTACTAAGAACTACACTAGAATTCTATACACAAATAGCATATTCTCGGGTTCAACAAAAGTTGTTGGAGTTACATCAAATACATTCTTAGTTGATATTAATTCAAATCCAGAGAAAGATTCATATACACAATCAGAATGTGACTTTTTAACATATTCCACAAGATCAAAAACAGCTCTTGGCGGAATATCAAAAACAAGAATTATTTCTGAAGGATTTAAGTATAATGTGCTACCTGGAATTTCTACAGTAACAACTGAATTTGGTAGAGATGCAAACTTGATTGTTAGATCTACAAAAATTGGTACTGCCAATGCATTTGAAATTAGAAAACCTGGATTTGACTTTTCAGTAGATAAGACACTAAAACCAGTAGCAGATATTCCAACTTATTATGATCTAAAGAGCATTAAAAAGGTAAAATCAGTAATTCCTGTATTTGGTGGTAAAAACTTCATTACGGCTCCAAACTTGGTGCTTGTTAATTCGGTAACAGGAAAATCTATTGATAATGTATACTTATTACCAACAATTAATTCAGGATCCATCGAATCTGTTGAAATTTTAGATCCAGGTACTGGATTGGCTGGAGTCGGACATAGTGTATATTCACTTATCAATGATAATGGGTTGAGCGTTATTTCTGCAGATAGTGTATTTACTGGTATTGTTACATTTACTGTTGTAACTCCCACTCTAGGGTGGACAGTGAATCCACTTAAAGCTGGAGATGAAGTATTTGTTGATGGTATTCAAGAATACACTGGAGAAGGACTGGGATTCAACTCAAAAGACTATGAATTTAAATTCTTCAGAGTTTCCTCTTTCAATGGTGGAATAAATCCATCCACGGTTACAATTGATTTGTCTGGAATTTCAACTGGGCCTGGAGTTGCGGTGACAAACGTAAATTTTGGATCTATTGTTAAGAAAGAAAGTTATCCCACATTTAATGTAACTCTTGAGAATGGAGATTTTATTCTAAATGAAAGAATTCTTGTTCAAACAATATCTGGAATCATTAAAACGGATCTATTTGTAACTAAGAGCGAGGGAACCACCTTTAAGACTAGAGGTGAATATAAGTTAAAAGTAAATGATGTTATAATCGGTGAAGTATCTGGTAATAAAGGTACTATTGAGAATATCATCGAATTTGATGGATATTATAACATTGGATATGGATCAACTATCAACTTTGGTTGGTTATCAAATAGAGGATTCTTAAATGATGATACACAGGTAATTGCAGATAATGATTACTATCAAAGATTGGCATATTCAATTCAAAGTCCAATTGAATATAGAGATCTTATTGATCCAGTTAATAGATTGGCTCATATTGCTGGAACCAAAAACTTTGCAGATACTGAGATCAAATCTGTTGCTGTTGCATCAACCAATTTTATCGAAGAAGGTGGCCAATCATTAGTTATTGATGTCTTCAGTGAATCTGATGTCACCACAGCAAACAATTTTGATTTTGCTGTTGATACAGATGTTGATCAAAATGAGACGAATCTATCTCAAGTTGCAACAAACTCTATAAAATTTGGAACTAAGAAATTAACAAATTACATTGAATGTAAGACTAATAGAGTTCTTTCTATTGATGACATTAGTCCTGACTTTATTAATGCTGAGAATGTTGTTGGTGGATATAAAGATATTATAACATATCCAGGAGGAACTGGGTATTGTAGATTTACTGTTATTGTTACAGATGTTTTGGATGTGACTTCATATGAGGTTTATGAATTAGTTGTTCTTCCCGATGGATCAAATAATTCATTTACCCTACTAAAATCAAATATTAAGTCAAATCCACAATTGGCTGTTACATTAGATGAAGAAAAAGAAACTTTAGGTGATATTTCTGGGGTATATGATGAATTAAGTGGCAATATGGCTCTAAGATTTACGCCATCAAATGTTGATAAGATCTATGATATTAAGGCCTTTAGACAACTATTTGATTCCAGAAATTCTGGCATTGGATCTGTTGTTCTTGGAGATACTACATTATGGGGAAGAACTTTAAACTTTGATGGATCTCCTGGTGAAAAGAAAAACTTAATTAGTGTTAATATTGGCAATAATAATTCAATATTTGCATATGTTGAAGTTACGAATAAAGTAACATCTGAAAGAGATTATGCTGAAGTATCTATTCTCCATGATGATGTCAATGGTTATATAGCCGAATACGGATTCAACACCACTGATAGACTATTATCATTTAACCCCATTGGTACTTTCGGTGTTGAGATTGATGGTAGTGGCGTTATGTCACTAACGTTTACAAATAATCAACAAAATAATGCCCGTGTAAAAACAAGTGCTGTTGTATTCAATGATACAAACGTTGGATTAAGATCAACATTCTTTAAACTAGAAACTCAGCAAGATGGTTCTGAAAGAACGGCTAGAATAGAATCCAATGCAATTGAAGAAACTATTGCTGGATATGGAATAACCGTTGTTGGTATTGCGACTCTATCAGATCGTCTAGCTAAATCTATTGTAAGAGTATCTTCTGGAAATACTCAATCTTTGAGTCAGGTTCTAATGACTCAAGATTTTGGTACAATAGAAAGTTTTGTGGTTGAATATCCTCAACTTGGAATAAACACTAGTGTCGGTTTGGGTACATTTAGCTCTGTACATGATGGTAAATTTGTGAAATTGCTATTTAATCCTGATCCCTCATATAATGGAGATTCTATTAGAATTGAAGAATTTAGTGAAATTCTATATTCTGATCAAGATACTAACATCAATTCCATTAATGAATATGGATTTGGTACGGTAATCGAGGAAGTTGTTCAATCAAGGTATACTCCAAAAGATAGAACAAGTTTTGAACTAAAATATGAAGGATTCCCAATCTTTGCAAGAAGATTTAATCCACAAAACTCCACAGTATTTGATATTGCAAGTGGAAATATTTTCATCGAAAGTCACTTCTTGAATAGTGGTCAAGAGATTGTTTATGAACCTGGATCAACAATTATTGGTATCAATTCAGAGGCTATTGGAATTGGAACAACTGTTTCTGGTGGTGGAGAACTAACTGGTGATATTTTTGTTGACTCAAAAATTGTTTCATCTGTCAATACAACTACTGGAATATCAGTTAATGATGAATTCTTTGGCCCAGGGGTTGGTTCTGGAGCAACCATTGTAAGTATTGGTTCATCTTTCAGATTCTTTATAGGTAATTCTGATGGTACAAATGTCATCACATCAGTAGCAAATACTTCTGTTTTGGCTATTGGCGATACCATTAGAGAGTTGCAGACAGAAACTGGTTTTGGTACGATTACATCTATTGGAATCAATTCAATTACCGTTGAAAACAACGTTCCCGTAGGTGTTGGAAGTACATACTATTCTGAAAGATTGGGCATTGCAGTTTCAATGTCTCTTGTTTCTACGGCAAACACTTCAAGACAAGTATTCTTCTCTGGTATTACAACTGATGTTCTACCAAAAAATCTCTTTGCAATTAGAGTTGATAATAACAACATCAAATTAGCAACTAAGAAGGACTTTGCTCTAAGAGGAGTTGGAATTTTACCAACAAACACTGGAGTTGGAAATAATCATTTAATTGATACTACAAAGAAACTTGAGAAGTCATTAATTGTTCTTGATGGTGTTGTTCAGGCTCCAATTGTTAGAACTCTTGTTGAATATGAAATTCGAGATGATATTGGTATTGGTAGATCTTTTATACCACTGAGTGGTATTTCCACACTAGTTCCAGACTATATCTTGGAAGTTGATGATGAGTATATGAACATCCTCAACGTCGGAATTGGTACAAGTTCAAGTGGCCCAATATCTGGACTCGGAACATTCAATCTCGTAAATGTTCAAAGAGGGTTTGTTGGTACTGAAGAAACTGATCACACTGATGGGACATTAACCGTTGTCCATAGAGGTGCATACAACATTGTAGAAAGCACTATTCACTTCGTAGATACTCCAAAAGGTGCTGGTTCTGACTTTATATTAGATGAGAGAAATCTAGAATACACAAGATCTGATTTTAATGGAAGAGTTTATTTGAGACAAGATTACTCAACAAATGAACTTTATGATGATATTTCACCAAGTTTTACTGGAATTGCAAAAACATTCTCCTTGACCATAGGTGGTGGAAATTATCCAGTTGGTCTTGATAGTGCCAGTGGAAGTGGCCTACTATTCATTAATGGTGTTCATCAGGGTCAATCAACTGATAATAACCCATCTAATGTTTATGAAATTAATCCTGGTGCAGAAAGCGTAGACCTTGAATTTAGTGGTGTAAAACTATTGACTGGTGATCCATATACAAGCGATCTTGATGCTGTCAAGAACCAAGTTCCAAACGGTGGTATAATCGTTTCTTATGCGGCTTCTGGAGGATCTGGAATTGCTCCTCTAATTGGGGCAAATGTGATTGCCGAACTTGATAGTGCTGGAACAATTACAAACATTGTTGGTGTTGATACTGTTGGTACATATAGCACAATCACTAACCTTGTTTATGATGGTGTTAGTGGAATCGCAACAGTAACGACTCTTGAGGCTCATGGTTTAGTTAATGATGATTTTGTTTCCATGAGAGACATTGATCTTGATTGTACCAGTGGATATGACAGTCTGGTTAGCATCAGTGCTATTGATTATGATCATGTTTCTGGAATCATGACTGTCACAACATCAGATGATCACTATCTGAATAAGGACATGAGAGTCAAATTCAGAGATATTGAGTTTGAATGCTCAAAAGGAGATTTTGATACAACATATTCAATTATTGATGCAACTTATGATGAAACAACTGGAACACTAAACATAACACCAAGTGCTCCACATGATCTGAATGTCGGAATGACTGTTAGACTATCGGATATTGAATTCTCATGTGCCGTGGCTCACCTTGGTGTTACCACAACAATCTTCCCAGATGGAACTAACGGAAGAATATTCAATGAAGTAACTTCTGTAGTCAGTGATACCGAATTTGTCGTTAATGTTGGTATTTCTACCATCGCACACACATATCAAAGTGGTGGTTTAGTTGAAGTTGGAATCACGACAACTAAATTCCCAAGTGATCTTGGTGTCGAAAGAGCAATATCAGCTGCTGGTTACACCGAGTCAACTGGAGCACTATCTGTAACTACAAGAAGAAACCACAATGTCTCTACTGGTGATATTGTAAGACTAACTGGTCTTGAATTCTCATGTGCAGCTCCTCATGCTGGAGTTACTACAACAATCTTCCCAGATACCGTTGTTGATGAATTTGAAGTTACAAATGTTTTTGATCCATTTAGTTTTGAAGTCAATGTTGGTGTTTCTACTATTGCACACACATTTGTTAGTGCAAATAGACGTGGATTTATGAGAAAGGTTAAGTATGCTGATAGTTATCTCGTACAATCTGTTGTTGGCCCAACTACATTTGTCACTAATGCCCTTCCTGTTGGATTTGCACACACCTATGTTTCTGGTGGAGTTGTTGAAACTGGATTTACAACTACCAGATTCCCAGATCCTAGAGGTATTCCTTTTGCGATTGGTAATTTTGAATATGATAAGACCACTGGTTTCTCCACAATTACCACTAAGAAGAATCATAGTGGCCTAGCAATTGGGGATCAAATCAACCTCTCTGGTATTGCAATGACTTGCCTTGCCTATGGTAATGAGATTGCAATCTATGACTTTGATTATACGGCAGCAACTGGTGTCAGTACAATTCTAGTGAATGAAGATCATGGATTGACTGATGGTGATTTGGTAATGCTTCGTGACATTGAATTCTCATGTGCAGCTCCTCATGCAGGTGTTACCACAACTATTTTCCCTGATGGTACTCAAGGTTTCTACTTTAATGTTAATGCTGGAAGTGCTGGAACAACAATTGTAACCAATGTAGGTATCTCTACAATTGATCATGAATATGTTTCTGGTACTGGTAAGATCAGAATTGGCATTACAACTTCAATCTTCCCAGATGGAACTCAGGGTAACACCTTTAAGGTATTTGATATTCCCGCACCAAATCAAATCATTACCAATGTTGGCATTTCAACAATTGATCACATTTATGATGATCACGGCATTGTGTTTGGTGTTAAAGTGGCCAATCCTTACAATGTCAAGACAATTATTTCACCAACTCAGTTTGAAGTTGATGTATTTAAGGTTGGATTTGCTCATACTTACGTTCCAAGCAGAAGATTTGGAGTACCAAGTGGCGAAGTCGCCAAGTTTAATCAGGGATTGAACTTTGGATCTGGTTATTTCAATACTGCAGAGGTTGAAGTTTATGAGGATGGCCATACTGGAACTGCTGCAAATATTAGTGCAACAGTTGGTGCTGGAGGAACTCTGTCATTTACAGTTGTAGATGGTGGAGATGGATATGTAAATCCAACAATTCAAGTTTCTGACCCATCATATTCATCACTAGAAATTGAAGGTGTAAGTAGACTTGGACTTGGAGCAACTACTGAAGTTGGAAAAGGACTATTAGTAAATTGCTTGGTTGGTGCAGCATCTTCAGTTGGAATTGGAACAACTTTATTTGGAATTAGTAACTTTACATTGACCAATCCTGGATTTGGATTTAGAAGAGGTGATGTATTTAAACCAATTGGTATCGTAACAGCTGCTGGTGTGGGAACTGCATATGAACCATTTACCATTGAAGTTCTTAATGTAATAAGTGATACATTCTCATCATGGAACTTTGGACAAATTGACTATATCGATTCCATTAAGAGCCTACAAAATGGATCAAGAACAAGATTCCCACTAAACCTAAATGGTAATGCTCTCAGTTTCCAAACTGATCCCACAGATCAAAGATCTGTAGAAATTGATCTAGATTCAGTTCTCTTAATCTTTGTTAATGGTGTTGTTCAAGTACCCAAGAAAGATTACTTCTTTGCTGGTGGTACTAGTTTCAACTTTAACTTCACATCCCCACCAACACCAGAAGATGTAATTTCCATCTATTTCTATAGAGGAACAAGAGGTGTTGATAGTGAAATTGTAACTGTATATGAAACTGTTAAACCAGGAGATACGGTACAACTATTCAAATATCAAGGATCTTCAACACCCACACAGGATGAGAGAACAATTTTTGCAATTAAAGATTCTACAGATATTGAAACCAATGTTTATAGGAGCCTTGGTATTGATGATGTCACATTCCGTCCAATTTCACATACCAGACAAAAAACTGACATAATTATTTCAGAACAAATTCAGTATAAAACCAGAGATTCTCTAGAAGCTCAGGTGATGCCTGTTGCAAAAGTTATTAAAGATTTTAGCACAGAGGATACTGAAATTTTCCTAGACAATGCAAATCTATTCCAATATGAAGAATATGCTGGAAATATTGGTGAGGTAATTTGTGATGCATTTATTATTGATCATGCAGATCCTGTTGCTGCTGCTGTTACTGCCACTGTTTCAACTGCTGGAACAATTTCACAAATTGCAATTATTGATTCTGGTTCTGGATATCCAGATGGAAATGTGGTCTTGAAGATTGCAAATCCACCAAAGGTTGATAATGAAAAATATGGTATTGTTGGTGTTGGTACAACAGCTACTGCAGTTGGTAGTGCATCTGGTGGAATTTTAACTACTATTACAATTACTGATCCAGGTTTTGGTTATGACGAAACAAATCCACCACAAGTTATTGCCGAAGTATCCACAACAAATACTGAACAAATTCAAGATGCGGTAATTATTCTTGGATATGCTGGAATTATTACTGGTATTGGAACTACATCAGGAATTAGCCATCCATTGGCGCTTAAATTCCAAGTTGATCTTAGCAATTCAACCTCAGTAACACTTCTACCAACTCTCCTAGAGGGATATCCAATTTTTGTTAAGGATACAACAACTGGTTTCGGAGTGACCTCAGTTGACAGTTCAGATTCTGAAGTAATTGGTATTGGTTCAACCTGTGTTGATAACATCTATTATGTACATGCATTTAGTATTGAAGGAACCTCTGGTATTATTACCTGCAATATCAAATCTGATACAGATACTATTGGAATTGGAACAACAACTGGCACTGATATTGGTCAATTCTCTTGGGGTAAACTTAGTGGATTTGAGAGATCGGCCACACCACTATCATTGAGTGTAAGTGGAAATTCTTTTGATGTTGGACTATCAACATATCCATCAATCATAAGAAAAGGTGTGGGTCTTAGAAACACTGGAAACTTAAACAAAATAACTTACCTATAATTTTAAGCATAAATAAAAAAAATCCTCATTAAAAGGTAATAATGGCGGCTATTGTAACGGACCAATTTAGAATCCTGAACGTTAATAACTTCATTGAATCTGTTGAAAATTCTAGCAATTCATATTATATTTTCACGTCTCTACCAAATCCAACATTAAGCATTGGATATGGTAGGACGGAGGATTGGAACACAAATACATCTGGTCCACCAAATCCAATTGACAATTTTAATTATGTGAATCATTCTTATGATACGATGATGTTCGGTAGGAAAATTACCGCAGCAAATATACGTAGGGTCATAAGAAGGGTTGATTGGGTTCAGGGTAATGTATATGAACAATACCGCCATGATTATAGTGTGAATAGGTTGTCACCAACAACTGGATCCACAAGATTATATGATGCAAGATTTTATGTTATGAACTCTGACTTTAGAGTTTATATCTGTATCAAAAATGGTGCAACACCAACAAATCCATCTGGTAATGCATCTCAAGATCAACCAACTTTTACAGACTTAGAACCAAGTAGAGCTGGAGAAAGTGGTGATGGATATATTTGGAAATATCTATTCACAGTTAGTCCATCCGATATCATCAAATTTGATTCCACCGAATATATCACATTACCACCAAATTGGTCAACAAGTACAGATCCACAAATTTCAGCTATTCGCGAAAATGGTGATTCTGAAATTAACAATAACCAACTAAAAGCAGTTTCCATTGAGAATGCTGGATTTGGTTATGGTTTGGGTCTTGATACCGAACTTGACATTTTGGGTGATGGTACTGGTGGAAAAGTTGTTGTTTCCACTGATAGTAATGGAAGAATTATAGATGCACAGGTTTCATCTGGAGGAAAGGGTTATAGTTATGGCGTAGTTGATCTTGGCCCAATCCAAAGTGGAAGTTTGACAGAATTTGCAGAGTTAATTCCAATCATTCCACCATCGAAGGGTCATGGTTATGACCTTTATAAAGAACTTGGTGCTGAAAAGGCTCTTGTATATGCTCGTTTTGATGATTCCACCAAGAATTTCCCAACTGATACTCAATTTGCTCAGGTTGGAATTGTTAAGAACCCAACTTCTTTTGGTTCAACGGCAGTATTTGCATCCAACGATTTTTCTTCTGCAGGGCAAATCAAATTGACAAATGTCAATGGATCTCTAGTTGTTGGTGATAAGATTAAACAACTAGTTGGAGTCACAACTGCAGTTGGATATGTTGCATCATTTGATGAAGAAACGAATGTTGTTAAATTTATTCAAGATAGAAGTTTGTATTTCAACAAAACAACTGGAACTCAACGTGACTTTATTGGTGTGACCTCAGAATCTAGTGTTGTTGATTTTGAATCTTCATCTGAGGCTATTACAACAGACTCTGGTTTCTCTGCATCTGTTGATACCACATTTAGTGGAATTACAACGATTATTGGTAATAATACTGTCAATTTGGGAGTCAACTTTACAGATGGCATTGCCCAATCTCAGATAAATAAGAGGTCAGGTGAAATAATATATCTAGACAATAGACCAACAATTGCGAGAAATTCTCGCCAAAAAGAAGATATTAAAGTAGTTCTGGAATTCTGAAACAATGGCACAAAAAACTAATTTAAATACAACACCTTACTTTGACGATTTTGATGCTACAGACAATTTTTATAAGGTACTGTTTAAGCCAGGATTTCCAGTTCAAGCTCGCGAATTAAATAATCTTCAGTCAATTTTTCAGAATCAAATTGAGAATTTTGCGGATCATTTTTTCAAGGATGGATCCGTTGTAATTCCTGGTGCTGTTTCATATGATAGTGAATATTATTCGGTAAAGTTAAATCCAACATATCTTGGAATTTCAATATCATCTTATATTGAAAATTTTATTGGAACTACAATTCTTGGACAAACTAGTAGAGTCACTGCTAGAGTTATCAATGTTCTATATTCTGAAGACTCAGATGATGGAGAACTTACAATATATGTAAAATACTTAAATTCTACTGATGAAGGAGAATTTGCAACTTTCTCTGAAAGTGAACTATTAATTGCACAAGAAGATATAACATACGGAAATACAACAATTACAAATGGATCTCCATTTGGTCAGGTATTTGACCAAGATGCAACGGCCATTGGATCTGCAGTATCAATCTCGGATGGTGTCTATTTCATTCGTGGATTTTTTGTAAACGTTTATAATCAAACATTAATTTTAGATCAATATACAAATACCCCAACATATAGAGTTGGTCTTGAAATTGTCGAATCAACAATAAATTCAAACGAAGACCAAACCCTATTTGATAATGCAAGTGGGTTTAATAACTTTGCAGCTCCTGGAGCAGATAGATTTAAATTTGACCTAAAACTAATTAAAAAAGAAATTGATGACTTTGATGATAAGTCATTTGTAGAAATCCTTAGATTGGTTGATGGACAAACTGAAAAGGCAGAGCAAAAAACCCAATATAATCTAATTAGAGATTATTTTGCAAAGAGAACTTTTGAAGAGTCTGGTGACTATACAGTAGTACCATTTAGTTTAACTCTAGATGAGTGTCTAAATGATGAACAAGGTAATGATGGCATCTACGAAGAAGGTCAAACCACAAGAAGTGGAAATGTACCATCAGACGATCTACTCTGTCTCACAGTTGGCCCTGGTAAGGCATACGTTAATGGATATGATATTGATGTAACTGGATCACGTATCATTGACATTCAAAAGCCAAGAAATACACAAACAGTACAAAATTCTCTAATACCATTTGATCTTGGAAGTGTTTTAAGAGTTAATAAAGTATTTGGTACTCCAGTTATCGGACTGGATAAAGATTCAACTTTTGTTGTTGAATTATTTGATAGAAGATCAAATAGTACAACATCTGGAACTGGTGATAAGATTGGAGAAGCGAGAACATATTCTTTTGCATTAACCGATGCATCATATTCTGATAATGCAACAACTTGGGATCTTAGACTATTTGATATTGAAACCTATACAAAAATAACACTAAATGAAGTATTCCAATACTCAAAAGGAACATACTTCAAAGGATTGAGTAGTGGTGCCACTGGATATGCTGCAGAAAATTGGGTTAGTGGTGATATTGTAACACTACATCAAGTTTCTGGAACCTTCATGGAAGGTGAGCAGATTTCAATTGATGGTGTAACAACAAATCCAAGAACAATTAAAGATATTAGAAATTATACTATTAATGATGTAAAATCTGTATATCAAGATGCAAGTACTTTAGGTTTAGCTACAGATTTTGTTGCCGACGTAGTTCTAAAATCAAAAGTAGCAAACAAGTTTAAAGTCACTGACAAAATCACAATTACTTCTGGTGGATCTGTAACCTCACCTGGAAATAAGTTTACTGGCATTGCCACGAATACTATTATTAGATATCAAAATAATAGTGATGGATATGCCGATGAAGTTTTCAATAGAGTAAGCAGTGTTGCCTCTGATGGAAATTCAATGACAGTGGTTGCTATATCAGATGTTGCTGGAGTTGCCACTGGATTACTACCAACTGGTGATATAACCGTTGACTTTAGAGTTGCGACTTCAGATTTTTCTTTTGGTGACAATGGTGGTTCACTATTCATTCCACTTGATAATGTAAATATTGCTAGTATTGATCTTTCTTCTGCAAATCTACCAGTATATAATCAATTAGATAGTCTAACTACAAATGCATCTGGAGAGTTAACTGTCAATATAAGTGCTGTAGGTATTACTAGCTCTTTATTTGACAACTTTGATGCTGAAAGATATTCAATTCACTATTCTGATGGAACTATTGAAAATTTAACATCCGATCAATTCAATCTCAATAGTGATGGAAGTGAAATTACATTTACAGGACTTACTCCAAGTCAAACAGATGTTGTCTTGATATCCACATCCAAAAAGAGAGGCCTTAAATCAAAACTTAAGCAGTTTACTAGAAGTACAAAACTCACTGTAGATAAGTCTAAAAATGAATTTTCTGGAGTATCGACAAATATTGCAAATGGTCTTGACTATAATGCGTTTTATGGATTGAGAGTAGAGGACGAGGAAATTTCTCTAAATTATCCTGATGTTGTTGATATAGTTGCAATCTATGAGTCAACCACAAGTGCTGCTCCAACTCTAGACAAACTGACATTTGAGACTGGACTAGGATTAAATATCAATTCAATTCTTGGTGAATATATTAAAGGACCCAATAATACCGCTCTTGCCCAGATCGTAACCAGATTATCTGCAACTGAAGTTGAGATTGTTTATTTGAATGATGATAGATTCTCTTTAGGTGAGCAGATAACATTCCAAGAATCTGGAATTGTTGGAACTATTCAGGCAATTACATTTGGGGAATATGTAGATAGAACTGATGACTTCATCCTGGATGACGGCCAAAGGGCAGATATCTATGACTATTCACGAATCTTTAGATCTTCTGGAATTAAAGTACCAGCAAAGCAACTACTAATAATCTTCAATCACTATACTATTCTTGATAGTGATGATGGTGATGCATTCACGGTCCTTTCATATGGTTCCGAAAGATATAAGAATGATATTCCCACAATTTACAACCCAAATAGTGTAAATGAGTATAGTATTACAAGAGCTTCTGATACTATTGACTTTAGACCTAGAGTTGCTCCATTCTCAGGAACAACCAGTTCCCCATTTGATTATGATTCAAGAGACTTCTCCACTAGTGGAGCTACAACCAATTTGATTCCAAAGGATGGTGAAAGTACAATTATTGGATATGAGTATTATCTTGGTAGAATGGATAGGGTAATTCTAACCCAAGAAGGCCTTTTTAGAGTCGTAGAAGGAACCCCATCAACAAATCCAAAACCACCTTCAATTGTTGAAGATTCAATGACTCTTGCAACAATTGAATATCCACCATATCTTTATGATGTGGATAGTGCTCGTATCACTCTTATTGATAATAAGAGATATACAATGAGAGATATTGCAGCCATTGATGATAGAGTTTCAAATCTTGAAGAGGTAACATCTCTCTCAATTCTTGAAAATGATACTAGAACATTACAGGTTCAAGATGCAGATGGACTGAGCAGATTTAAATCTGGATTCTTTGCCGATGATTTTAAAGATGGAGCTCTTCTTGATGAGGAACTAACCACCTGTGTAGTTGATCCTGGAATTAAACAACTATCATGCGATACTAGTCAGATTACAATTTCACCACAACTAGCACCACAAGTATCATCCCCAACGAAGACTGTCAATTTAGATTCCAATTATACTCTACTCGACACAAATCTACAGAAAACTGGAAATGTTGTCAGTTTGAGATATGAAGAAGTTGAATGGATCAAACAGGCATTTGCAACTAGAGTTGAGAATGTAAACCCATATAACATTATTGACTATATTGGTACTATTAGACTAGAGCCATCTACAGATACTTGGGTCACAAACAAAGTTGATACAAAGACAGTAACTAAAAACAAATTTAACACCATTAATAATAGAAGTACAAATGTAGTTCAGAAATTTGTTGTTGGAAAACCAAAGAGTGGACCAACTACAATGTCCTCCAAATCTAAGAGAACTACAAATACAAATACAACAGTATCTTCTGCAATAACTAATGTAAGCACTGATATTAAGGTAAATGAGAGTCAGGACAAATTTATTAGAAGTAGAAACGTTTCTTTCTATGCTGAAGGCCTAAAACCATTTACAAAATATTATCAGTTTTTTGATGGATCAAGAAAAATTAATGTTGTACCAAAACTTCTAGAAGTAAATAAAGTTTCTGGATCTTTCAAGATTGGTGAAGAGGTTGAAGGTTTTATTGTTGGTAAAAATGGTAGAACAATAAGAACAATTACATTTAGATTATGTACACCAAACCACAAACAAGGACCATACAACAATCCAACATTAAAATTTGATTTTAATCCATACAAAAAGAGTCAATCACTACAAAATACTACTAGTTACAATAGCTCTTCTACTTTCTTAAATGTTGATATTGCATCTCTTGGATTAACTCAGCAAGGTGCATTTTATGGATGGGTTAAAGAAGGTATGGTGCTTGTTGGCAAAACAAGTAAAGCACAGGCTACTGTTAGTAATGTAAGACTATTTTCGGATGGACTTGGTAGTTTGTATGGTGCCCTTTATTTTAGAAAGGTATCAAATAAAAAAGCAAGCAATGTACCAAGATTCAAAACTGGAACAAAAACATTTAAACTAACAAATGATTCTGGTGATACTATAGCATTACCAGGGGAAATTAAACATAGTCTTGCAGAAGGTGTTTATACAGCAACTGGAACGACTAGAAGAACCACTCTAACCACAACTCAAACTAAATTAACAACAACCACTAAAAATACAGTAGTCACTGTAACTCAAACAAATACATTTAGATTCCAGAAACTTCCACCACCAAAGATCATTAAGAAGAGAGAAATTGTTGAAAGAACAAGAGTCATTGAACCTAGAATTATTAGAGAGACTCGCGTTTTAAGAGAACGAGTTATTGAAAGAGAAGTTCCTAGAAGAGACCCTCTAGCACAATCTTTCTTGACCGACAAAAAAGGAGGTTTTATTACCTCTGTTGACATCTTCATGGCAAAGAAAGATTCAACAGCACCATTAACACTTGAAATTAGAACTGTAGATCTGGGACTACCAACACTACAATTAGCATCTCTAGAGGCTCAGGTTGTTCTTGATCCATCAGAGGTTAAAGTGTCTAATGATGCAAGTGTTGCTACAAGAGTAACTTTCTCTTCACCAGTTCCAGTTTTACCAGAAACTGAATATGCAATTGTTCTACTTGCACCAACATCTGATAAGTATCTTGCTTGGATTGCAAAACTTGGAGAAAAAACTGTAAACACCAAGGAACTATCTGGTCCTGAATCTCTTCAGTATACAAAACAATATGGTGCTGGTTCACTATTCAAGTCACAAAACGGATCTACCTGGACACCAACTCAGTTTGAAGATCTTAAGTTCCAAATCAATAGATGTCAGTTCTTAGCTGATTCTGGAACTGCTACTTTCTATAATCCAGATATTGGTTACGATTCTGGTATTCTTCCATCACTACCAGAAAATCCAATCAAGTCTATCCCAAGAGAACTAAACATTGGAATTACAACTGTAACTCAACAGTCAATGAAGGATCTTCTAACAAATGGAAGAAAGGTTGGTTCTGGCAGTACAGTCACTGGATACATTGGTAACGTTGGTGGCCCAATTTCAAATCTAAAAGTTAATAGAGCAGGAATTGGTTATTCTGATGGTACATATACAAATGTGTCATTCTTTGCCCTAAGTGGCAATGGTAGTGGTGCCGTTGGTGTTGTAACAGTCAGTTCTGGTGTTATTTCACAAGTATCAATTACAACTCCAGGAAACGGATTTATTGTTGGGGAATCTCTAGGTATTACAACCAGTGATGTTACTAAGGGTGCAAAGGCACAGATCTCAGTCTCAAATATTTCTGGATTTGATAAGTTATATCTAACCAATGTGAAGGGTGAAGAGTTTGCAGTTGATGATCCACTAGTTTATTATGATGATAGCAGCACGGCTGTTTCTCTTGCTTCAACATTGGTATCCAGTTCTACTCTATCAAATGAACTATATGCAGGAAACGTAATAGAAGTATTACATCCAAATCATGCATTGAAGGACATTAGAAATAAAGTAGAAATTAAAGATGTAGCTCCTACCAGAACTCCATCAAAACTAACTGCAACTGTCAATTCAACAGTAACAACCGTTTCTGTTGCTGATACATCCCCATTTGCAACATTCCAAGGAATATCAACTTCATCTGGATTTGTTTTAGTTGGAAAAGAGGTTATGTACTACTCCAGTATTGGTAGTGGAACACTAGGAATCTCCACAAGGGGTGCAGAAGGGTCTACACCAGCATCACACCAAAAAGATGATCCAATCTACCCATATGAGTTTAATGGTGTCTCTCTGACCAAAATAAACACCACACATACAATACCAAGTGATCTTATCTTCCAAAATAATAAGACCATTGACACATATCATGTAAGAATTGATCGTGGAGATAGAAAGACTGGTATCAACCAACTCAGTTTCGACAGTGAACTAGTTTCTGGAGGAGGTGATGTTTGGGCTTCAGGAAATATTCAGTTTGATAGGTTAAATGCAAGACTTGATATTGTGGCTGAAAAGAGCACATCTATCAATACTCGCGTTAGAACTGTGAGTGGAACCAGTGCAGGTGGTATTGAACCATCATTCGTAGATAGCGGATTCATAATCACAGAACCAAATGCTACTCTCCTATATCCCAAACCACAGATGGTCTGCTCAAAAATCAATGAAAATGAGCAACTTGATTCTCTACCCAGAAACAAATCATTAACTGTTGAAGTTGATTTAGCAACCGAAGATGGTCGCTATTCTCCCATGATTTATCTTGATAACTGTGCAATCGATTTGGATAGAACTAGACTGGATAAGCCAATCGATGATTATGTCACCGATTCCAGAGTTAATTCAGTTGAAAATGATCCTCATGCTGCAGTCTATGTTTCTGATAGAATTGATCTTCAAAATCCTGCAACTTCACTAAAACTACTAACTGGTGCAACTGTAGATCCAACTGCAGATATTAGAGCTCTTTACAGAATATTCCCTGTTGATAGTTCAAATTCTGATCAGTCATTCGTACTGTTCCCAGGTTATGATAACATGACCGACACTGACGGTGATGGATATGGTGATCAGGTTATTGATCAGGCCCAGAACTCTGGTAGACCTGACAAAAAGATCCTAATCACACAGATTGATGAATTTAGGGAATTCCAGTTTAGTGTTGATGAATTACCACCATTTAATGCATATCAGGTTAAGATTGTGTTCAGTGGTACAAATGAGGCTCTTGCACCTCGACTAAATGATATTAGAACAATTGCTTTAGCATAAACATGCAATATAAAAAAGTTGAGCAAGACTCTGATTTTTCTAGAGATATGAGAAATGGTGCGATCATTAATACAAATGATCAAGCCTATTCAAATTACATCAAATCTAAAAAAATCAGAGAAGAAAAAAGGAGAGAAATTAGTGATCTAAAAGATGAAATCTCTGAAATCAAAAGTCTACTAAGGACTCTCCTTGATAATAATAAATAATAATATATCTCTGATTCATGAAAAATGGCAGTATATGTCCACAATATTTTAATTAATCAAGGTTCAGATTATTCGGTAACATTTACTGTAGAGGGATCTCAGACAAATGCTGCTAAAGATTTGAGTGGATATTCAGCATCTGCCCAGTTGAAAAAAACTTATACCAGTTCAACTTCTACATCATTTGCTTCTACAATCTCATCACCAACCAATGGAACTATTACAGTTTCTTTGGGATCTTCAGTAACTTCTGGATTGAAGCAGGGAAGATATGTTTATGATGTGATAATTACAAATCCATCTGAAACCACAAGAGTTGTAGAAGGAACGGCACTAGTTAGAGCAGGAGTTACAACAACATGAGCCAGTTTACTGTAAGGGTTGGCCAAACAAATACCACCAAGGTATTGGCATCAGACGTAATTGGTAAATTAAACAACTTACAGGATGTTGATGCTCAGAGTCTTTCTAATGGTTCTGTTCTAATTTATGATGATACAAGAAATATTTGGGTTGCAACAAACACTCTAACAGAAGGTTCTGATTATACCTTAGAAATAGATGGGGGAACCTACTGATGGCAAGTCCAACCACCAAACAAGAGCTTATAGATTACTGCCTAAGAAGACTTGGAGCTCCTGTTTTAGAAATCAACGTTGATGATGATCAAATTGATGATCTAGTTGATGATGCTATTCAATATTTTCAGGAACGTCATTATGATGGTTCCGAAAGAATGTATCTGAAATATCAGATCACTCAGGATGATATTGATCGTGGAAAAGGCCCTGGTGCATCTGGTGTAAGTGGAATTACAACCACAACAGTATCAGAATCTGTAGGAAATACTAGCGAATTTCAATTCACCGAAAACAATAATTATATAAAAGTTCCTGATCAGGTTTTAGGAATCAATAAAATTTTTAAGTTTGATACAAACTCCATTTCTGGTGGAATGTTCAGTATCAAGTATCAGTTGTTCTTAAATGATTTGTATTATTTCAGTAGTGTTGATCTACTACACTACTCAATGGTAAAGACGTATCTAGAAGATATCGATTTTCTGCTGACCACAGATAAGCAAATTAGATATTCAAAGAGACAAGGAAGATTATATCTTGATATTGATTGGACGGCTCAGACTGCTGGAGACTATATTGTTATTGATTGTGAAAGAGCTCTAAATCCAGCAGACTTCCCCAAAATATATAATGATAGTTGGCTAAAGAGATATCTTACTGCAATGATTAAAAAGCAGTGGGGTATGAACATGATCAAGTTTAGTGGAACCAAACTCCCTGGTGGAGTAGAACTAAATGGAAGACAATATTATGATGATGCTGTAGCTGAACTGAGAGAAATCGAAGATAAGATGCAGTCAACATATGAACTACCACCTCTCGACATGATCGGATAATGGCACTTAATCCCTTTTTTCTACAAGGATCTGCTAGTGAGCAGTTTTTGATGCAAGACCTTGTTAATGAGCAGTTAAAAATCTATGGATTAGATGTATATTACATCCCAAGAAAGATTTTAGGATCCGAAAAACTATCAAGAGAGGTTACTCTATCAAAACTTGATGATAACTTTATCATTGAGGCTTATCTTGATAATTATGAGGGTTATGGAGCAAATAGTGAAATTCTCTCAAAATTTGGTGTTCAATTAAAGAATGAAATTTCACTTACAATTTCCGAAGAGAGATTTCAACTTTCTATTGAACCATTTCTAAGAGATTTGCAGGCAGCAAATCCTGGAGAAATCATAGTTGTTGATAGACCCAGAGAAGGTGATGTAATATTTTTCCCATTGGGGGAAAGGCTCTATGAGATTAAGAACGTAGAGCATGAGAAACCATTTTTTCAGTTGGGCAAAAATTATATCTATCAATTATCATGCGAACTTCTAGAACTTGAAGATGAAATCATTGAAACCAATGTTGAAGCAATTGACAACTCAGTTGAAGATTCTGGTTACATAACGACTCTTACACTTGAGAATCTGGGAATAAATGCTACAGCTGCTGCATTTATTGCAACCACTGGTTCTGTAAGAAAAATTGAAGTCACAAATGATGGATATAACTATAGCACTGCACCCATAGTTGCTATTTCTTCTGCCCCAGTTGGTGGTACAAATGCAGCTGCTATTGCGATTGTGAATAATAAAGCAATTAGTGAAGTTGTAATTACAAATGCTGGTGTTGGATATACCGAAATTCCAACCGTCACATTTAGTGGTGGAGGTGGTTCTGGTGCTGCAGCTACTGCCATTCTTGGAGATGGTTCAGTACAATACATCAGTGTTGCTGCAACTGGTGCAAATTATGTTACTGCACCAACTGTGACACTTACTGGACCATCCATAGGATCTTCTGCAACAGCCGTATCAATAATTGGTGCTGGTGGAAGTGTCACCGATATTCGCCTCACGGATGCTGGATTTGGATATACTTCAACTCCAGTTGTTGCAATTTCTTCCGCTCCTAGTGCTGGAATTGGAACATTTATTAAGAATGAAATCGTCACTGGAAGTCTTTCTGGTACAACAGCAAGAGTTAAAAAATATGATGAGGATGCTCAAACCCTTGATGTATACATAAATAGTGGTAACTTTACGTCTGGCGAAACAATTACTGGTGGAACCTCAAACGCTCAGTATACATTAGCTTCATATAATTCGGATCCTGGAATTGAAATTGAATATTCTCAGAATCAAGAGATTGAAGAGTTGGCAGACGATATATTAGACTTTACAGAATCAAATCCATTTGGTACATACTGATGTTAGGAACTTATTACTATCACGAAATACTGAGAAAGACCATCATTTCGTTTGGTACTATCTTTAATGATATTCATATCAGACACACCAGCGATGATTCTGGAACAGTTAGTGATATTAAAGTTCCTCTAGCATATGCACCTCAACAAAAGTTTTTAGCTAGATTAGAGCAACAGGCAAGACTAGATAAACCAATTGCAATAACTTTACCGAGAATGTCATTTGAGATGACAGGTATTAGTTATGATCCATCAAGAAAATCAAATATCACAAAAACATTTAAAGCAGTTGATGGTGAGAATCTGAAGAAAGTGTTTCTTCCAGTTCCATATAATGTGGAATTTCAACTATCGATTTACGCAAAACTCAATGAAGATGCCCTACAGATAGTGGAGCAAATTTTACCGTATTTCCAACCAACATTCAAGGTTACTGTAGATCTTATTAGTTCTATTGGTGAAAAGAGAGATATTCCAATTGCCCTCAACAATATCACAATGCAGGATGAATATGAGGGTAATTTTGAGTCAAGAAGAGCCATAATCTATACATTAAGTTTCACGGCAAACACATATCTATTTGGCCCAATCGCAGAGACAACAGACGGTCTCATTCGTAAGGTACAGGTTGATTACTACAATAGTGTTGATGTACAAAATGCCAAGAGAGAAGTTAGATATACTGCAGTACCAGATCCAATAGACGCTGAACCTGGAGATGATTTTGGGTTCAGTGAAACTTTGGAATTCTTTAATGACAGTAAAAAGTATAGCCCATCTCAGGACAAAGACATCTAGTGTGAACTACCATGAAAAAATCATTTGACAAAATTAGTGAATCGCTCAACACAGAAACAGATATTGTTGATATAACACCAACAAAATCTGAAATTGTGAAATCAAATAAAGATGATCTGGTAGATCAGATTAAAAAAGATTATGAATATACAAGAGGCAATTTATATTCATTAATAGAAAAAGGCCAAGAGAGTCTTGATGGAATCATGGAATTAGCTCAAGAGTCAGATTCTCCCAGAGCATATGAAGTTGCTGGTCAAATCATGAAGAGTGTTGCAGATACTACTGATAAACTTATTGATTTGCAGAAAAAAATGAAGGAACTAAATAAAGAAGATGATGGTGGTCCCAAGTCTGTCACTAATAATGCACTTTTTGTGGGATCAACTGCTGAATTAGCAAAGTTCCTAAAGCAACAACAATGAACGAAGAAGGACTACGTGATTGGTTTGGTAAATCCAAATCAAAAGATGGCAAAAAAGGTTGGGTGAACGTAGTCACTGGTGGAACTTGTGCTAGTGATGAACCTGGAGAAGGAACTCCCAAGTGTGTTTCTTCCGAAAAAAGGGCAAGTATGTCAAAAGCAGAAAGACTCTCTGCACAGAGAAGAAAAAAGGCAGCAGATCCTGGCCAACAACAAAAGTCTGGTGCCGCTAAACCAACTTACGTTTCAACCGACAAAGCCGTGAAAAAAGAAGAAAAAGACCACGAAGTTTCAATGGCACAAAGTCAACTTGATAATACAATCAGGGATGCCAAAAAACTCAAAGGTAAGTTGGGTAAAAAGGAAAAGAACATTCCCGCATGGATGCAAGCAAAGATTACCGATACGGAGCATAATATGGATGCCGCTTCAAGTTACGTAGGTGAGGGCAGTATGCCAACTGTCAAACCAACCAAAAAGACAGTTCCAATGCCAAATCCCCCCATTAAGGGACGCCGAAATCCAGCTCCAATGCCAACGAAAGATATTGAAGAAGCAAAGGACAAACCTGGAAAGGGTAGTGGTAAAAAAGACGCTTGTTATAATAAAGTCAAATCGCGTTATGATGTCTGGCCTTCAGCATATGCATCTGGTGCTTTAGTTAAGTGCCGTAAAGTTGGTGCTGCTAACTGGGGGAATAAATCAGAAGAATTTGAATTGGGTGAAAAGTGTTGGGATGGATATGAAAAGAAAGGAATGAAGAAGAAGGGAAATAAAATGGTGCCTAATTGTGTTCCTGTTAAAGAAAACTGTGGTTGTGAAGAACCCAAAATGATGAGATATTGTCCCAAGTGTGGAAAAAATGAGACTAGAGATGAGTGTTCTTATGGACCCAAAACCTGGGACTTGTACTCCATGCCTGTTAGATTAACCCCAAATCAGAAGAAGTTTGATATTGCAACTGTTGCTCCAGCTAATGAAGAGCATGTGACTGAGAAATATGAGAGAATTCAAAGACAAGGAAAAACTTATACTGTATTTTTCACATTCAGAGGACAATATAAGTCTTTACAATTCTTCTTCCCAACTGCTAAAAGACCTTCAAGAGAGGATGTTTTAATTCAACTCAGAAAGGTATATCCAGATGCTATTTTAGTCAATTTCTTTGAAAGAGATCGTATTGAAAATGAGCCTTTAGTTCAGGTTGAAGGTGCTAAATCTTTTGAACAATTTATTGGTGAAATGGTTGAGGGTGCAGCCTGGACTAAGAAAGCAGGTAAGTCTGAGTCTGGTGGTTTGAATGAAAAGGGACGTAAGTCCTATGAAAGAGAAAATCCTGGATCTGATCTAAAAGCACCTTCTAAGAAGGTTGGTAATAAGAGAAGAGCATCATTCTGTGCAAGAATGAAAGGTATGAAGAGTAAACTCACTTCAGCCAAAACTGCTAACGATCCAGATAGCAGAATTAATAAGTCCCTTAGAGCTTGGAACTGCTGATGAAAACCTTTCAACAATTTCTATACGAAAGTGTCACCATTCAAGGTGACTTCACAGGTAACATGTACATCGGTGGTTCTCAGCCTGAACCACAAAAGGTTGGTGAGAGTTATGTTGCCGATATCATGTGGAATGGTTCACTACATAGATTAGAGTTTACAGCAGAATCTTTACCATCAAATAAAGGTTTAGCTGAGCAACTTCAAGATGATTATCCTGGAGCGATTGTACAAAACATTTATCCAGTGCAAACTGGTAATGTAAATATCACATCTTCTAAAAGATATCATCCTGGAAAACTAGACTGGATTTAAATCATGGCTCAGTGGAATAAAAGAACACAAGACTTTCTAGATCAAGAAAGATCACTATTTGAGGTATTCAATATTGCTGACCATTGGGGTGAGCAAACTAGCTGGGTGCCACAGTTTACTGGAAAGAATAGATTTAAGGTATCTCCATATCAGACATCGTTCTTTAACACATTCCAGTATGGTTTAGAGACTGATGTTTGGGAAACCAGCACTACTGGCACTGCTTCTGCTGTTCATAATGTAAATGCTTCCAATGTCACGATGTCAGTTGGTAGCACTGCTGGTGATAAAGTAATCAGACAGACCAGGGCTGTGATGAGATACATTCCTGGCAGAGCATCACTGGTATCTTTTGCTATTCGTATGGAGAATCCCGTAGCAGGAGTTCGCAGAAGATTTGGTGTATTTGATGGTAATAATGGTGCGTTCTTTGAGGATGATGGTGGCACCTATTCTTGTGTTATTCGCAGTAATGTAACTGGTACTCCAGTAGAGACAAGAGTAACCAGAGAAAACTGGAACGGTGACAAGTTAGACGGTACTGGATATAGTCAGATTACTGCTGATCCAGAAGCAGTCCAGATGATTAACATCGAGTATGAATGGTATGGTGCTGGCCAAGTAGTTTTCAGTTATACTATTGACGGTGAAACTCATGCTATTCATAAGTTCAATACCGCAAACCGTCAAAATAATGTTTGGTGTTCCACTCCGTTCCTTCCTATTCGTGTTGAGTTAGAGAATGTAACTGGTGCTGCTGGAACTCATTACATCTATCAAGGTTCTAACTCTCTCACCCAAGAAGGTGAACCAGAGAAACTCGGTACACTGATTAGTTATTCTAACGACATCACTGGCACTACACTGCCAGCAGCAAATACATTCTATCCTGTTTTGAGTTTGCGTCTCAAACCTAACGACCTTGCTGGTATTGTATTACCAAGGTCTCTACAGGTAGCAACAAACGACAACACGAATGTATTCTGGAGACTGGTAGAAAATCCAACTCTTACTGATCCTAGTTGGACAAATCATCCAAACCCAGATGCGATTACTCAGATTGATACTACTGCGACTGCTTCTACTGGTGGTGTAGTTATTCTATCAGGATTTACTGTTGGTGGTGGTGCTAGTCTGATTGAACTTGACGACAAGGCAGCACTACAGATTGGTAGAAGTTCTTTGGGAACTGTGAGTGATATCTACACTCTTGCTTGTGCTTCTCCCAACACTAACAAAAAGGCACTGGCAGTTCTTAACTGGTTGGAACAGAGATAATTAAAGGAGTTTATTATGAGTGACGTATATCTTGGTAATCCTAATCTAAAAAAAGCAAATACACCTCAAGAGTTTACGAAAGAACAGATTGAGGAGTTCATCAAGTGTAAAGAAGATCCTGTATATTTTGCAAAGAACTATGTAAAGATCGTAACACTTGACCATGGTCTCCAACCATTCAAGATGTATGACTTTCAACAAAAACTAGTTGAAAGATTTCATAAGAACCGATTTAACATCTGTAAGATGCCACGACAGACTGGTAAGTCTACAACATGTGTATCTTATCTTCTTCACTATGCAGTCTTTAATGACAGTGTAAATATTGGCATCCTGGCAAACAAAGCAGCAACTGCAAGAGAACTTCTCGATAGGTTACAGACTGCTTACGAGAACTTGCCACGATGGATGCAACAGGGTATTGTATCATGGAACAAAGGTAGTCTGGAGTTAGAAAATGGCAGTAAGATATTGGCAGCTTCTACATCTGCAAGTGCTGTCCGAGGTATGTCGTTCAACATCCTCTTTCTCGACGAGTTCGCGTTCGTCCCAAATCACATTGCTGACTCGTTCTTTGCCTCTGTTTATCCTACTATTACGTCTGGTAAGTCAACGAAGGTAATTATCGTTTCTACCCCACACGGTATGAATCACTTCTACCGTATGTGGCACGATGCGGAGAAAGGTAAAAACGAATATGTTCATACTGATGTTCACTGGTCTGAAGTTCCTGGTAGAGATGCAAAGTGGAAAGAACAGACTATTGCAAACACATCAGAGCAACAATTCAAGGTTGAGTTTGAGTGTGAGTTCTTAGGATCTGTTGATACACTCATTGCTCCAAGTAAATTAAGAACATTGGTGTATGATGCACCAATGCATAGAAATGCAGGTTTGGATGTATATGAACCAGTAAAAGAAAATCACGATTATATTATTACTGTTGACGTTGCCAGGGGTGTTGGTAATGACTATTCAGCATTTATTGTTGCAGATATTACAGAGTTTCCTCATAGGATTGTAGCAAAATATCGGAACAATGAGATCAAACCAATGTTGTTCCCAAGTGTCATTTATGAGGTAGCAAAAAATTATAATGGTGCGTATATTTTATGTGAGGTCAATGATGTTGGAGATCAAGTAGCATCTATTCTTCAATATGATCTTGAATATCAGAATGTCCTTATGTGTTCAATGAGAGGACGTGCTGGTCAGATCGTTGGGCAAGGTTTTTCTGGCAAGAAGACTCAGCTTGGAGTTAAAATGTCCAAGACCGTCAAAAAAGTTGGATCACTCAACCTAAAGACTTTGATCGAAGAAGATAAACTAATCTTCAATGATTATGAAATCATTTCAGAACTTACTACTTTTATTTCAAAGCATAATTCATTTGAGGCAGAAGAAGGATGTAATGATGACCTTGCAATGTGTCTCGTTATCTATGCCTGGTTGGTAGCACAAGATTACTTTAAGGAACTTACTGATCAAGATGTTCGTAAGAGACTATATGAAGAACAAAAAAATCAATTAGAACAAGATATGTCTCCTTTTGGATTTGTTATTGATGGCATTAATGACGAGGCATCATTTGTAGATGCTCAAGGTGATCGTTGGTATACTGATGAATATGGTGATATGTCATATATGTGGGACTATCAGTAATGGATTTAGACAATCAAATTAAACTGGGACACTTACTTCTTTATGAAAGAGAGTGTAGGTGTTGTGGACAGACAAAAAATTTGATTGAAGGATTTTATAGAACTCGTAAAAATAGAGGAGCATCAGCATCGTCATTTTCATATGAGTGTAAAGAGTGTACTATAAAAAGAATTACAGAAACTAGAAAAAATAAAAATCCATTTGTAGATTGGCAATATCCTGATTGGTAATGTTCATGCATTGTTTCCCACACGAAAAGTAACGTTTTAATAAATAATTTCAGATAAACTGAGATCACGGAGAAAAAAATGGCGACTCCTCAATTATCTCCTGGAGTATTAATCCGAGAGGTTGATTTAACTGTTGGAAGAGCTGATAATGTAATTGATAATGTTGGTGCTATTGCCGCACCTTTTCAAATTGGACCTGTTGACTATCCAATCAATGTTACAAACGAGCAAGAACTGCTAAACACTTTTGGCAGACCACTATCTACTGACACTCATTACGAGTATTGGATGTCCGCTGCTTCTTTCCTATCTTATGGAGGAGTCCTTAAGGTAGCAAGAACAGATGGCACTAATCTAGTTAATGCTAACGCAAAGATTGATACTGATGGTACATCTGCCATTGGCACAACAGACCTAAAAATTAAAAATATTGATGACTACAATTTAAATCATGCTGATGATGTAGCATCTTATGTTTTTGCTGCTAAGACACCTGGTGAGTGGGCAAACAACCTTAAGGTTTGCATGATTGATGACAAGGCAGACCAAATCTTAAGTGTTGCTTCCACCTCTGGAGTTTCTGTAGGTGCTGCAGTTACTTATTACTACAATAACGAAATTCTAGCATCTGCTGGTTCTACACAAGCACTAACTGGTTGGAAACTAGAAGGTGTTGTTACTGAAGTTGGTACTGGTGAAGTTAGTGTCAAAGTTGTACAAAGAGTTTCTGCTGCTTCAACAGTCTATCCAGTAGACTATGCAGAAAATTCCGACGTAGCATCTTTCCCTGCAACAGCAGATATCGGTGGAAGTGCTGGTGAGATTCAAATCGGTGCAGCAAGCACTGCTTCTACTGTTACTGCAAGACAGGATTGGTACGATCAGCAAACTATTGCACTAGACAATCAGACAATTTACTGGAGTCAGATTGCACCAAAACCAGGAACTTCCAATTTTGCATCTGAAAGAAGTGGTAGAAATGATGAGATGCACGTTGTAGTCATTGATGACTATGGTACATTAACTGGAATCAAGGCAAACATTGTTGAGAAGCATCTAGGTCTATCAAAGGCAGCAGATGCAGTTTCTGCAGTCAATTCTCCACAAAAGATTTACTATAAGAACTACTTAGCAGACTTCTCCGAATATGTCTATGCTGGTGACAATCCTTCCGATGGATTAGGAAATGAGACAGTATCTCAAAATAAAGCAGGTGTAACTACTTCAGGTGGTCTTTGGGGACAAGATGCACAGGATGTAACATTCAGTGCAATCGGCAACTATACTTACAAACTTCTTGGTGGTAAGGACTACGGAAGTGGTTCCAATAGAATGAAGGCAACTCTAGGAAGTCTTGCAACCTCCTACAGACTCTTCAAGAATGATAACGAGCATGAGATTGATTATCTCATCATGGGTCCTGGTTTAGATTCTAAAGTAGAGTCTCAAGCTAAGGCACAAGAACTTATTGCAATTGCAGAACTTAGAAAAGACTGTATCGCAGTAATTTCTCCACATCGTGCTGATGTTGTTGACGTTTCAAATACTGAGACTCAGACTAATAATGTTCTTGAGTTCTTCAGCCCACTATCCTCCTCATCTTATGCAATCTTTGATACTGGATACAAGTACATGTACGATAGATTCAATAATAAGTTCAGATATGTTCCTTGTAACGGAGACGTTGCTGGTCTATGTGTCAGAACTTCTATTCAATCTTATCCTTGGTTCTCACCTGCTGGTCAACAGAGAGGTGTTCTAAACAATGCTATTAAACTAGCATATAATCCAACTAAGGCACAAAGAGATCGTCTCTATCCTAAGAGAATTAACTCTATTGTTAATACTCCTGGAACTGGAATCGTCCTCTTTGGTGATAAGACTGGTCTAGGATATGCATCTGCATTCGATAGAATCAACGTTCGTCGTCTATTCCTCACAGTTGAGCAAGCACTTAAGAGTGCTGCTGATTCACAACTCTTTGAACTCAATGATGAGATCACAAGAGCAAACTTCATCAACATTGTTGAACCATATCTCCGTGATGTTCAATCAAAGAGAGGAGTTTATGACTTCCTAGTCATTTGTGATGAAACTAACAATACTCCTGACATCATTGACAACAATGAGTTCAGAGCAGACATCTTCCTGAAGCCTGCTAAGTCCATTAACTATGTAACCCTCACGTTTGTTGCCACCAGAACTGGTGTCAGCTTTGAGGAAGTTGCTGGTAGAGTTTGATCTAGTAATAAATTAAAACAAGGGAGATTATTCTAAAATGGCAAACACACCATCACTCAAAAACTTATCAGCATTCAAAACCAGATTAGCTGGTGGCGGTGCTAGACCCAATATCTTTGAAGTTACTCTTGATAAGTTTCCTGATGAGATTCGTTCTTATTGGGGTGCAGAAGAAAAGATTGATTTCAGATTCTTCTGCAAAACTGCTGCTCTACCTGCATCAAACGTTGCTGCAATCGAAATTCCTTTTAGAGGTCGTACTCTAAAAGTTGCTGGAGACAGAACATTTGATACCTGGACAGTAACAGTTATCAATGATGAAGACTTCAGAATCAGACATGCATTTGAGGCATGGATGAACCTTCTATCTAAACTTGACAATGCAACTGGTGCAGTCAATCCATCTTCTTACATGGTAGATGCTAATGTCTATCAACTTGGAAGAAGTGACAGAAGAGAAGGAACTAAGGTTCGTAATGATGTCTCACAAACTGGACCTGGAGGAAACTCAACTGGAAGTGGAGATTCTACAATTCTAAGATCCTACAAGTTCATTGACATCTTCCCAACCAATATCTCTGCTATTGATCTTTCATATGATACCACTGATACCATTGAAGAATTCACCGTTGAATTCCAGGTTCAGTACTTTGAAATTAACGATGGACCAGGATCCATCAAATAATCTGAGATAAATAGTAAAAAACGGATAACTTAATTATGGCTAGACTTTTTGGATTTTCAATTGAAGATTCAGATCCAAAGTCACCTTCAGTCGTCTCCCCCGTTCCTCCTTCAAACGAGGACGGGGTTGACCATTATTTAACCAGTGGTTTTTTCGGATCATTTGTAGATATAGAAGGTGTCTATAGAACAGAGTTCGATCTACTCAGAAGGTATAGAGAAATGTCTCTACATCCTGAAGTAGATAGTGCTATTGAGGATATTGTAAATGAAGCAATTGTTTCAGATTCTGATGATTCACCTGTAAAGATTGAATTATCAAACCTAAATGCTAGTGATGGCATTAAGAAAAAAATTCGTCAAGAATTTAAAACTATTCTAGATTTATTGGATTTTGATAAGAAGTGCCACGAGATCTATAGAAATTGGTACATCGACGGTAAGTTATACTACCATAAAGTAATTGATCTCAAAAACCCCCATGAGGGTATCAAAGAATTACGTTACATCGACGCAATGAAGATGCGTTATGTTCGTAAGACTAAGAAAGCAGATAATAAAAATCCAGGATTAATGGTTCGTAAGAACAATGAAGATCCGATGGATGCGGTATTTCCAGAAATTGAAGAGTACTTTATGTACACTCCAAAAATTGGACAACCATCACCAAATCCATCAGCAATGGATTCAAAAGGTGTTAAAATTGCAAAGGACGCAATCACATATTGTACATCTGGACTAGTAGATAGAAATAAGGGAACTACTTTATCATATCTTCATAAAGCAATCAAGTCTCTCAATCAACTTCGTATGATTGAAGATAGTCTTGTTATTTACAGACTATCAAGAGCACCAGAACGTAGAATTTTCTACATTGATGTTGGCAATCTACCTAAGCAGAAAGCAGAACAATATCTACGTGATGTTATGATGCGTTATCGTAATAAACTAGTTTATGATGCTGGAACTGGTGAAATTCGTGATGATAAAAAATATATGAGTATGCTAGAGGATTTCTGGCTACCAAGACGTGAAGGTGGTAGAGGAACTGAAATCTCTACACTTCCAGGTGGTCAAAACCTCGGAGAGATTACTGATATTGATTATTTTAAAAAGAAACTCTATCAGTCACTTAATGTTCCACCATCAAGAATGGATGGTGATAGTGGTTTCAACCTTGGTCGTTCTTCAGAAATTCTAAGGGACGAACTCAAGTTCACAAAGTTTGTTGGACGTTTGAGAAAGAGATTCTCAAATATGTTCAATGATATGCTCAAGACTCAACTTATTCTTAAGAATATTGTTACTCCTGAAGATTGGGAGATAATGAGTGAGCATATTCAATACGATTTCCTATATGATAACCACTTCTCAGAACTCAAAGAAACTGAGTTGATGACTGAGAGACTTAATATGGTTGCAACTGCTGAACCATATGTCGGAAAGTATTTCTCTCAAGATTACCTGAGAAGAAAGATCCTTCGTCAAACTGATGAAGAAATCGTTGAGCAGGATAAACTTATCGAGAAAGAAATTAAGGCAGGAGTTATTCCAGATCCAGCAACTATTGATCCAGCAACAGGAATGCCATTTGCACCTGAAGGTGGTGATTTAGGTCAACCAGTTATGGAACCTGATATGGAAGCAGATGCTCAAGCAACTGCAGCACCTGAAATTGGTGCAAAAGATCTCAAAGATGCTGAGATCTGATAAATAAAAACGTTACTTAAATTAAAATCATGGACGATTTAATGGATATGATCCTTCAAGATGAGTCACCAACTAATATTAGTGACAGGATTAAGGATATGCTCTTTGCAAAAAGTGCAGAAAAAATTGATGCTTTGAAACCATCTATTGGTAGTGGAGTCTTCGATGAGACTGAAGTTGAATCTGAGGAGGAATAAATATGGAAGAAGAACAACAATAAATAAAGAATAAAGTACTATCATTGCATAATAATGGCATTAGCATCCACAGAAGTCACGACAAGTGCATATACAAAAATTGGTGATAATGTAACTACAATTACATTTCAATGCCAAAGTAATAACCCTATTGTAATTAATTTTACTGCATCAGATTCTGCACCAACAGCAACAGATCCTGGATTAGTTTATAAAACTTTTGAAGGAGAAATGAAAAAAACTGTTACTGATTTATCTCATGTTAGCAGTGCTGCTTATGTATGGGCAAAGGCACTTACTGGCGGTACAGCAAAAGTAATATATGAAGGTGCATAATTATGCCAAATCCATTTTTAGGTTTAGGCTTTAATTCTTGGAGCACAAAATATTCAAGAGGATCAGCATCTAGTGGTGGTGCCACAGATAATAATAAGATTGTTGTTGGTGCTTATAATTCAGGATCTGTTTATGTTTATGACTCGGATGGGACTAATGAAGCGAAGATCAGTGCTTCTGATGGTGCTAGTGGTGATAGTTTTGGAATATCAGTTGCCGTAGGAAGTAATAAGATTGTTGTTGGTGCTTATGGTGATGATGATAATGGAAGTAATTCAGGATCCGTTTATGTTTATGACTTAGATGGAACTAATGAAATTAAGATAACTGCTTCTGATGGTGCTGCTGTTGATAGATTTGGAGGGTCAGTTGCCGTAGGAAGTAATAAGATTGTTGTTGGTTCCAAATTTGATGATGACGATGGTTCTAGTTCTGGTTCAGTTTATGTTTATGATTTAGATGGAACTAATGAAGTCAAGATCACTGCTTCTGATGCTGCTGGTAGTGATCAATTTGGAACATCAGTTGCCGTAGCAAATAATAAAATTGTTGTAGGTTCTCCTTTAGATGATGATGATGGATCTTCTTCTGGTTCAGCATACATTTATAATCTAGATGGCACTGGTGAAATCAAGATCACTGCTTCTGATGCTGCTGTTGAGGATCTATTTGGAACATCAGTTGCCGTAGGAAGTAATAAGATTGTTGTTGGTGCTCGTCAAGATGATGATGATGGATCTTTTTCTGGTTCAGCATACATTTATAATCTAGATGGCACTGGTGAAGTCAAGATCACTGCTTCTGATGCTGCTAGTGGTGATAGATTTGGAGGGTCAGTTGCCGTAGGAAGTAATAAGATTGTTGTTGCTGCTCATAATGCTGATGTAGGTGGTAATTCAAATCAAGGAGCAGTATACATTTATAATCTAGATGGAACTAATGAAATTAAGATAACTGCTTCTGATGGTGTTGCTGATCTTGCTTTTGGAACATCAGTTGCCGTAGGAAGTAATAAGATTGTTGTTGGTACTCCCTTTGATGACGATGATGGACCTTATTCTGGTGCTGTATATATTTACAATCTAGATGGAACTGGTGAGATTAAACTCACCGCATCTGATGGTGCTTCTGGATATGTGTATGGAAGTAGTGTATCAATAGGATAATTTCATAAATAATATATAAAGATCAATTTTCACGATGAAACTAATTAGAGAAGAGATAGAAAAGGTAGAGGTTATTACCGAAGAAAAGAACGGTAAGAAAACTCTTTATATTCAAGGACCTTTTCTACAAACCGAACAACAAAACCGTAACGGCAGAGTATATCGTCGTAACGTAATGGAACGTGAGGTTAAGAGATATACTGATGAGCACATTTCAAAAGGTCGTGCTCTAGGTGAACTCGGTCATCCAGATGGTCCAACCATTAACCTTGACCGTGTTTCTCACAAAATCGTTTCTCTTGAGCAAAAGGGAAATGACTTCATTGGTAAGGCACAAATCCTATCAACACCAATGGGTAAGATTGCTGAGTCTCTTCTTAAAGAAGGTGTATGTCTAGGTGTTTCTTCCAGAGGTATTGGTTCACTCCGTCCAACTAAGGAAGGATATTCAGAAGTCGGTGAAGATTTCATGCTAGCAACTGCTGCTGATATCGTTGCTGATCCTTCTGCACCTGATGCTTTTGTTCAGGGAATTATGGAAGGTAAAGAATGGGTATGGGAAGGTGGCATCCTTCGTGAACAAATTGCAGCAAAAACTGCAAAGAGAATCAACACTCTTGTAGATCAAAGAGCACTTGAAGAGCATAAGATTAGTCTCTTCAATGACTTTCTCAATAGTCTATAAGTAGTGGTCTTTACATAAAATAATTTAATTTATAAATAAATATAGTTAATCTAAACTAAAAGATAAACGGAGAGTTACAAATGTCTAGTGACAACAATTTACAGGAAATGGAAGCAGGCACTAAGCAATCCAAAACTGCTGTTAATGCTGGAGCTGCTGCTGCAGATCCAATGCCAACAATGGCAGATCCTGGAACCCAACTTGCTTCTGTAGAAGATCTTGGTGGTCCTACCCCCGAGAATTACAAGTCTGACGACGATTCCGCAAAACTAAAAGAACCAGGTGCAACACTCAAGCAAGTTAGAGATGTTGTTACTAAGTCTGCTGGTAAGGCAGATCCTATGCCAAAAGGTATGAAAGAAGAAAGTGAAGAACTAGAAGATGAAGAAATTGTCGCAGAAGAAGAAGTTGTCACTGAAGAAGAAGCAGCAGAAGAAGTTGTTGCTGAATCTGAAGAAGAAGTTGTCGAAGAGGCAACTGAGGAGTATGACATTGAAGAGGATGTCAACGCACTTCTAGGTGAAGAGGAACTCTCCGAAGAGTTTAAAGAGAAAGCAAAAGTAGTATTTGAAGCAGCACTAACTTCCAAGGTTGCAGAAATCAAGGAAGCATTAGAGGCTAAATATGAGGAGCAACTCCTTGAGGAGATTGCTGAAATTAAAGAGGGTCTAACCACACGTGTTGACTCTTATCTAGAGTATGTTGCTGAAGAGTGGATGACCGAGAACCAACTCGTTGTCGAACATGCACTTAAGGCAGAAATGACTGAATCCTTCCTCTCTGGAATGAAGGATCTTTTTGAAGCACATTATGTAACCATTCCTGAAGATAAGTATAATGTACTCGATAGCATGGTAGAAAAACTTGATGAAATGGAGACTAAACTCAACGAGCAGATTGAGAAGAATGTTTCCCTAAACTCCCGTCTCGCAGAGGCTGTAGCAGAGGGTATTCTTGATCAAGTTTCTGATGGTCTTGCAGACACTCAGAAGGACAAGCTCGCTTCACTTGCTGAAAGTGTTGAGTTTGAAAGTGAAGCAAAATATCGTGAAAAACTGGAAATGCTAAGAGAATCATACTTCTCTTCTAAGGCAACTCCAAAAGCAAAGACTGAGACACTATCCGAAGGTTCTGATGCTGCTCCAGAAGTAGTTTCTGGATCTATGGCAGCATACCTGAAGACACTCTCTTCATTTGCTAAAAACTGAATTTAATATTAATCAAACAAAAACAAACACTTTATAGGTAAACCGCAATGTTCAATTCCGAGCAGTTGCAGGAGAAGTGGGCACCCGTTCTCGACCATCAGGGTCTTGATAATATTCAAGATTCCCATAAGAGAGCAGTTACCGCAGTCCTGCTAGAAAACCAAGAGAAATTCCTAAGAGAGCAGAACGCATTTAATTCTTCTGGCTCCTTCCTTGCTGAGGCACCAACCAACGCAGTTGGTAATGGTGGTTACACTGGCGCAGGTGGAGACACCACCACCGCAGGTTTTGACCCAGTTCTAATTTCACTAATTAGACGTTCAATGCCTAACTTGGTCGCATATGACCTCGCAGGTGTTCAGCCAATGAGTGGTCCTACTGGACTCATCTTCGCAATGCGTTCACGTTACACTAGCCAGAGTGGAACTGAAGCACTATTCAACGAAGCAGATACCGCATTCTCTGGTCAGGATTCTGGCTTCAACAACACCTCTGGAATGTCTGGTGTTGCTTCTGGTATGGGTACTACCGCACAGTCTGGTAGCAATCCTTCCGTCCTCAACCCAACCGCATCTGCTGACGAACTAGCATATAACGTTGGTCAGGGCATGAGAACTGACGATGCTGAGAACCTCGGCGTCTCCGATCAGTTCAACGAGATGGCATTCAGCATTGAGAAAGTTACTGTGACTGCAAAGTCCAGAGCACTCAAGGCAGAGTACTCCCTAGAACTAGCACAAGACATTAAGGCAATCCACGGTCTTAATGCTGAGGCTGAACTCGCAAACATTCTCTCCACAGAGATTCTTGCTGAGATCAACCGTGAAGTCATCAGAACCATCTACAAGGTTGCTGAGCAAGGTGCTACCGTCAACACCGCAACTGCTGGTGAGTTCGACCTAGACATCGACTCCAACGGTCGTTGGTCTGTTGAGAAGTTCAAGGGTCTACTATTCCAAATCGAGCGTGATGCTAACGCAATCGCACAAAGAACTCGTAGAGGAAAGGGTAACATCATCATGTGCTCAGCAGACGTTGCTTCTGCTCTAGCCATGGCTGGTGTACTCGATTACACCCCTGCACTCAATGCAAACCTCAACGTTGATGACACTGGCAACACCTTTGCTGGTACTCTACTCGGTAAGTTCCGTGTATACATCGACCCATATTCTGCAAACAGTGCTGCTAACCAGTATTACGTTGCAGGTTATAAGGGTTCTTCACCTTATGACGCAGGTCTCTTCTACTGCCCATATGTACCTCTCCAGATGGTACGTGCAGTTGGTGAGAACACCTTCCAGCCTAAGATCGGCTTCAAGACCCGTTATGGTCTAGTTGCTAACCCATTCGCAGAAGGTGATGCTTCTAACCAGGGTCTTGGTAGACTACAAACCAACTCTAACCGTTACTACAGACGTGTAACCGTTAAGAACCTCATGTGATTCATTCACATTTCTTCAAGACCTCCTTCGGGGGGTCTTTTTTTATACCTAAATATATCAACCGTTTTGGAAGAATGCTAAAAACTCCAAGGGACATTGTAAACGACAGACTTTCATGGTCTAGTGACGATGCGATCAAGAATCATTGTGTTTATGTTTTAGAGCAGTATTTAAAAGAAGAACCAGAGTTAACAGAGCAAGATCTTAGAGAAGCACTTGGGAATTATTTGATGGGACTGGAGTAATAAATAGAATATCTAAAGATCTTTAGATCATGTCTAATGCGTATAAAAGACAAATACAAAATAGGAATTTTCTATCTCCAGTAGGATTCAAATTTTCCATTACTAGAGCACCGAAACTTTCCTATTTTACCAATTCTGCAACAATTCCAGGAATGTCTCTGGGAGTAGCAGAACAACCATCATATCTTTCCAGAATACCAGTTCCTGGAGATATGATGCAATTTAATGATTTTAGTATTAGATTTTTAGTAGATGAAGATTTAGAAAACTATATTGAAATTCAAAACTGGTTAAGAGGATTAGGGTTTCCAGAATCACTTCAGCAAATATATAATTTGCAGAAAGAAACTGACTTGGTAGGTAAAAAATATTCACCAAATCAGGAGATGAATGTTTATTCAGATGGAACTCTTCAAGTATTAACAAGTAATGAAAATATAAACTTTCAAATAAAGTTTCAAGATATGTTTCCCATTTCATTATCTGATCTTGAATTTGATGCTACAGATACAGACATCCAATACTTTGCAGCAACGGTAACGTTCAAGTATAGTGTGTATCACATAACCAATGAATTTAATAAGAAACAGAACGTATGACATTTGACATTAGTATGATTAAATCAATGTGGGAAAAAGATTCCCAGATTGATATTGACAACCTTCATCACGAGTCCCTAAATATTCCTGTACTGCATTCAAAATACTACGATATTTACAACAATCTAGTATTATTGAAAGCAAAAGCAGAGCAACAAAGAAAAAATATTAGGCACGAAAGATACGAATATTATTCTGGTAAGGCAGATCCAGAAGTATATGTAAAAGATCCTTTCCCCAAAAAGGTTAGGGATAAAGATGCTATGAATAAGTACCTTGATGCGGACGAAAGACTTTCTAATGTCTGTATGAAGATTGAATATTATGACGCAATGATTAACTATGTTGATAGTATTTTAAAACAAATATCTAACCGAACATACCAAATAAAAAACTCAATTGAATTCTTGAAATTCCAAGCTGGATATGGCTAATTTAACTATTGAAAAATGCAATGAAGTATATCTTAAGATTACTACAGAACCTCATATTGAATATGAACTGAGAGATCATTTTCGGTTTGAGGTTCCGAATGCAAAGTTTATGCCTCAATACCGAAAAAGAAATTGGAATGGAGAGATACATCTTTTTGATATGAGAACAAAGAGACTTTATATTGGTCTCTTGCATAGATTAGTTGAGTTTTGTTCTAATTATAATTACACTTACGAGTTTGTAACAAATAAGTATTATGGGAAACCTTTTGAGATTAATAAAGAAATTAGTCTTGAGGGTGTAAAGGATTATCTTTCTTCGATAACTGCCCTAACCCCAAGAAGTTATCAGATTGAAGCAGTTCATGATGCATTAAAATACAACAGAAAGATTCTGTTAAGTCCCACTGCGTCAGGAAAAAGTCTGATGATTTACGCCGTCGTGCGTTATCATATGGATAAGAACCGAAAAATTCTCGTAGTCGTTCCAACGACCAGTCTAGTAGATCAACTCGTCTCGGATTTTCGTGATTACGGTTGGAATTCTGAGTCATATTGTCACAAGATATATGCAGGTTGTGAGAAAGAAACTGATCTTCCTGTAACTGTTACTACATGGCAATCTATCTATAAGATGGATAGAAGTTATTTTGAAGACTTTGATGTTGTGATTGGTGATGAAGCACACTTATTCAAAAGTAAGTCTCTCATTACAATTATGACACATCTACATCATACTAAGTATCGGTATGGTTTTACAGGAACACTTGATGGAACTCAAACTCATAAGTGGGTTCTAGAGGGATTGTTTGGTCCTTGTTATCGTGTGACCAGAACATCAGAATTGATGGAAAAAGGACATGTATCGGATCTAGAGATTAGATGTCTTATCTTGAAACATGATCCTAGAAAGTTTGAAACTTATGAGGATGAAATACAATATCTTATTACACACGAACGAAGAAATAAGTTTATCGTCAATCTAGCAAAAGACTTAACGGGAAATACATTGATTCTTTATAGTCGGGTTGCCGCACATGGTGAACCACTTTTTGAGAAGATAAATAGTTCCGTAGATGAAAACAGAAAAGTTTTCTTTGTTCATGGTGGTGTTGACTCCGATGAAAGAGAGGAAGTCAGACGGATAACTGAAAATGAATCAAACGCAATTATTGTAGCATCATATGGAACTTTCTCAACGGGAATTAACATTAGAAATCTTCATAATGTTATTTTCGCTAGTCCGTCTAAGTCAAGAATCCGTAATTTACAATCAATTGGAAGAGTTTTAAGAAAAGGAAAAAATAAAACAAAAGCAACTCTTTATGACATTGCAGATGATTGCACCATTCGGAGTTTAAAAAATTATACTCTCAATCACCTTATTGAAAGAATTAAAATTTATAATCAAGAGAATTTTAATTATGATATCTTAAACATTAATTTAAAGGAATGATGGAAGAAGAATTTTATGCAACGATAAAACTAAAAAATACTGAGGAGATATTCTCTATGGTATCATCTTCTGTCGAAGATGATAAAACATTTCTAATGTTATTAAATCCAGTTACTATTGATGAAATAGTTGTAAGAGGACAACCTTGTTATAAAGTAGATCCTTGGTTAAAAACATCATCATCAGATATGATTGTTATTGATATGGATGAAGTTCTAACAATTGTAGAATGCTCTGATGAAGTAACAATCAAAATGTATAACTCTTTTCTAAGAAAAAATAAATCTGAATATCAAAAGCAGAGTCTAAGTAGAAAGATGGGTTATCTAACTAATGTAGATGATGCTAGAAAGTACTTAGAGAAGTTATATAAGTCTTAAAGCTATATGATCCTTATCAACCCTAACAAAGGTATTCTACTCATATTTTACAGGTTTGTCAAGCTGTGCTATAATTAACACATAATGAGTTACTGGTAAGAATGAATGCCAAGGAAAAAGTCAGAACATTACGTCAATAATAGAGATTTCTTAGATGCGATCATTGAATACAAGAAGGCAATTGCTGCAGCAGAAGAGCAAGGTCTTCCTAAACCCCGTATTACGAATTATCTTGGGGAATGTTTTCTAAAGATTGCAACTCATCTTTCGTATAAACCAAACTTTGTAAATTATATCTTTAAAGATGATATGATTTCTGATGGTATTGAAAATTGTATTCAATATATTCATAACTTTAATCCAGAGAAATCTACTAATCCTTTCGCATACTTTACTCAGATTATTCACTATGCATTTCTGAGACGTATTCAAAAAGAAAAGAAGCAATTAGATATTAAAAATAAAATCCTTGAAAAGACAGGGTACGACCAGGTGTTTGTCAATGACAATACGATTGACAACTCCAACTATGCGGACTACAATAGCATCAAAGATGCCGTCTACTCCAAACTCAGAGGAATGGGTTCTAACAACGTATGAAAATTGCTCTTATCACTGACCAACACTTTGGAGCACGGAAGAACTCAAAACTCTTTCATGACTACTTCCTAAAGTTTTATAATGAAGTATTTTTCCCGACTCTGAAAGAGGAGGGAATCACCACGATTGTTGATATGGGTGATACCTTTGACAACAGAACTGGTGTAAACTTTAGTGCTCTAAAGTGGGCAAAGGATAATTACTACGATAAACTCAGTGATATGGGTTGCGTAGTTCATACTATTGTTGGTAATCATACTGCATATTATAAGAACACTAATGAGATTAATGCAGTAGATCTTTTGCTTCGTGAGTATGAAAATGTGAAAATTTACTCTGAAGCAGAAGATGTAAAGGTTGGTGATATTCCCGTATTGTTTATTCCTTGGATTAACTCTGAAAACCAGGAGAAGACATTTAAAAAAATTAAGTCTAGCAAATCTAAAGTTGCTATGGGACACCTAGAACTTTCTGGATTTGCTGCTAATCTTCAGTGCATCATGGAGCATGGTGACGATAAGAAACGATATTCCAAATTTGAAAAAGTATTCTCTGGACATTATCATACTAGAAATTTCCAAGATAATATTTACTATACTGGAAATTGTTATGAAATCTACTGGAATGATTATAATGATCCACGTGGATTTACTATCTTTGATACAGAAACTCTAGAGCATTATCATGTAAATAATCCTTATAGAATTTTTTATAACATTGTTTACGAAGATACTGATTACAAGACTTTTGATTTCTCTAAGTATCAGGATAAGATTGTCAAACTGATTGTCAGAAAAAAATCTGATAAGAAAGGATTTGAAAAGTTTATTGACAAACTATATTCTGCAAATATTGCTGATGTAAAGATTGTCGAAACATACGATTTTAATGGTTGGTACTCAAAAGATGAGATTAAAGAAGTCGAATCCGAGAACACTTTAAGTTTGTTAAATAGATACATCAAAGAATCCGAAATTGATCTGGATAAGAGTAAGTTATCTAAAATCGTTGAGGAGATCTATCAGGAAGCATGTGAGATGATCTAGTATGTACATAATCGTAATAGACGGTGAGGAAGATAGAGGAGCATATTCAGTAGCAGATGAGAATGGTGAAAACGTTCTTTACATCTGGGAGAATGAAGATGATGCCGAACGATTTGTTATGATGCTGGAGGAAGGTGGTTCTCCAAAGATGAGATCCGTAGAAGTTGAAGAAGACCTATTGTTTGAAGCATGTTCCCAACATGGGTACTTGTATGCTATAATAGGTGGAGATGAATTGGTTATCCCGCCAGACGAGCATGATCTATTTTGAGAAGATTAAATGGAAAAACTTTCTTTCAACTGGCAACCAGTTTACTGAAGTACAACTAGATGATACACAAAACACTCTGATCATCGGATCGAATGGTGCAGGCAAATCTACAATTCTTGATGCACTTACATTTGTTTTGTTTGGCAAGTCTTTTCGTAAGATTAATAAACCACAACTTATCAATACTACCAATGAGAAAGATTGTGTTGTAGAGATTGATTTTAAGATCGGCACAATTGAATGGAAAGTTCGTAGAGGAATTAAACCGAATATATTTGAAATTTACAGAGATGGTGAACCTCTAAATCAAGCAGCATCTGCTAATGATCAGCAGAAGTATTTGGAGCAAAGCATCCTTAAGATGAATTACAAGTCTTTTACTCAGATTGTAATTCTTGGCAGCAGCAATTTCGTCCCATTTATGCAATTGCCTGCAGCAGGACGAAGAGAAGTGATTGAAGATATTCTTGATATTAAGATCTTCTCCACAATGAATAATATCATTAAGGATAAGATTCGTCAGCAGAAAGAAGATGTAAAAGTTCTTTCTCTAAAGAAAGATTCTTTTGCTGATAAAGTAAAGATGCAAGAAGAGTTTATTCAAGAACTTGAGAGTCGTGGTAAAGATACAATTTTAAAATTGCAGAATAAGATTAGTGAATTGTCCATTGATGTTGATTGTTTTCAGCAAGACAATAAACTGCATGAGAAAGATATCAAACGATATCAGGAAGAATTAAAGTCTGTGGAAGATGCAAAATCAAAAATTCGCAAACTTGGAAATCTGAAAGGTAAGATTTCTCAGAAAATTAATACTTTTAAGAAAGAGAAAGATTTCTTTTCTGAGAATCACACTTGCCCAACATGTGAACAAACAATTGAAGAAACATTCCGTCATCAAAGAATTAGTCAAACATCTTCCAAAATCTCTGAACTTGAAAATGGATTCAAAGATTTGATTAGTACAATTAAAGATGAAGAATTCAGGGAGTCTGTGTTTGATAACATCTCAAAGTCAATCATGGAATCTCAGAGTAGGATCAACACTAATAATGCAAAAGTATCTTCTCTTCAAGCTCAAATTACAGGACTAAATTTTGATATTACAACTATCAATGAACATTCCAATAACAAGAGTGAAGAAAAAGAAAAACTATCAGAATACAAACAAAAGTTGGAAGATGTATTTGATAGTTTGACTGAGAGTAAATCTGAAATTACAAACTATGATTTTCTACACAATCTATTGAAAGATGGTGGAGTTAAGTCAAAAATTATTGAAAACTATCTGCCATTGATTAATCAGCAGATTGGTAAGTATCTTCAGATGATGGATTTCTATATCAACTTCCATCTTGATGATGAATTTAATGAAAGTATCCAGTCACCTATTCATGAAGATTTCTCCTATTCATCATTCTCTGAAGGTGAGAAGCAACGTATTGACCTAGCACTTTTGTTCACTTGGAGAGAAGTTGCTAAGATTAAGAATTCTACAAGCACCAATCTTTTGATTATGGATGAGATTTTTGACTCATCTCTTGATGGATTTGGAACTGATGACTTCTTGAAAATTATTCGATTTGTTGTTAAAGACGCAAATATATTTGTGATCTCTCACAAAACAGATTTGCATGATAAATTTGATAAAGTCATTAAATTTGAAAAACGTAAAAATTTCTCACAGATTGTAGAATCATGAAACTTGTAACCTTATGTGGTCTTCCTAGAAGTGGTTCTACTCTTTTGGGTAATGTATTGGGCCAACATCCAGATATAACTATAGAGATGGACTCTTGTCTTGCGGATATACTCACAAATATTTCCGAACATTCTGAAAAAGTTTATTCTGAGACTCAACATACAATGAAAGAAATGAAGGATTTATACTATACCTTCATGAGATCTGGTATTGTAGGGTGGATATCAAAATTGTGTGATACTGAAGTTTATCTTGATAAAGATAGATCTTGGGCAGTAGATTTTGATCTTCTTTTTAATCTTGTTCCAAATACTAAAGTTATTTTTCTTGTTAGAGATTTGAGAGGTATTGTTTCTTCTTTAGAAAAGTTAGAAACAAAGGAAAGAGTTATGTCACCTTCAACAAATGCTTTATATGGATTTGAAGATAGAGAAGAATATCATAGTGCAGATATGATGGATGAGAGAATTAAAAGATATTTGCAACAAGACATGATGTATACACCTTTATTTGCGTTGAAAGAAGCATTAGATTGTGAACGTGACTATCTTCGCAATTTTAAGTTTGTAACTTATGAAGATTTCATGGAAAATCCTAGAAAAATATTGGAAGAGATATATAAATTTGTAGGTGTAAAATCTTTTGATAATGATTTGGATAATATAACTCAAGATCATTTTCATGATGCATCATATGCTCCTTGGGGAAATCATACTATTCAACCCAAATTAAGTCCAAAAAAAGAAACTTATAAGTTTCCCTTAATTAAAAGGAAATCGCAATTAAAGATGCTTAGTGATTATTCTTGGTTCTATCAGTATTTTTATCCTACAATCTACAGAGAAGCACTAAGACGATGAACGTCCCAAATTGGCAACACCATTCCAAAAAAGATCAGAAACGAAAATTGAAACCGCAGGCACTGAGGGCAAGGAAAGAATCCCTCAGACAGTTTAAGAAGCGGCACATGACCTCTGGGAAACCAGGGGTTTCGTCGTATTATAGGTTCATCCGAGAGAACTCCTATGTCCATCAACTTTGAAGTCAAAGGTCAACTTGCCAAACTCCTTGCCACTGAGGATCTGGTGGTGGAGCATCGGTTTGTTGAGACTGCGATGTTCAATGTTCATACTCGGGTTCTAACTCTTCCTATGTGGAAAAAAGCAACCGAGTGTGTGTTTGACATGCTAGTTGCTCATGAAGTTGGTCATGCTCTTTTCACTCCTGATGAGTGGGATTGGGATACTCCTAAACAGTTTGTCAATGTTGTAGAAGATGTACGCATTGAGAAACTTATGAAACGTAAATACGCTGGACTCTCTAAAACGTTTTATCGTGGATATGAAGAACTTGCTGACGAAGACTTCTTTTGTCTTGAGAACGAAGATGTAAATTCTATGAACCTTGCTGATAAGGTTAATCTGTACTACAAAATTGGCAATTTTATTGATATTGATTTCTCTGAGAAAGAGATGGAGATTGTCAAGATGATTGGTGAAACTGAGACATTTGCGGATGCTCTGGTTGCTGCTGATGCTCTCTATCAATTCTGTAAGAACCAGCAAGAATCAAAAGTTGCAAATATTGATGATCATTCTCAGCAGGTATCTGCTGGATCTGATAGTGGAAATTCAGATTCTGAGGTAAAGACTGATTCTAGTGATGCTTCTCTTGATAGTGAGACTTCCGATCAATCTTCTGAGAACGGTGAGTCGTATGAAATTCCTGATGATAATCAGTCTCCTGGTAGTGGCCAGATGACTCAAAATATAGATGTCAAGACGATGGATGCTCTTGAAGAATCTATCAGTGAACTTATTAGTGACGAGGAGTATAGTAAGTATTCTGAAACTACTTATCTTGAGATTCCTAAACTTAATATGAATACTGTGATTGCATCTAACGAAGATATTCATGATTATTGTGAAGACTTTTGGAAACCTTTTACTTCTGAAAGTGAATCTCGTTATTTTGAATGGGTTGATACTGAGTATCGTAAATTCAAAAAGTCTGCTCAGAAAGAAGTCAACTACTTGGTGAAAGAGTTTGAGTGTAAGAAAGCAGCTGATTCATATGCCCGTGCTACCACTGCTCGTACTGGTGTTCTTGATTGCTCTAAACTTCATACTTATAAGTATAATGAAGATCTATTCAAGAAAGTAACTACTCTTTCTGATGGTAAGAATCATGGACTTATCTTTGTTCTAGATTGGTCAGGATCCATGGGCAATGTGATGCTTGACACCATTAAGCAACTTTACAATATCATTTGGTTCTGCAATAAGGTTTCAATTCCTTTTGAGGTTTATGCATTCAGTAATGAGTGGAATTGTCGAATCTATGATGATAATGGTCATCCATACACTCCAGAACCTCACTATGAAAAGAAGGAGAATATGTTGCATGTTGCGGATCATTTCAACATGATGAATATTCTTTCTAGTAAAGTTTCTAATAAGAATCTTGAAAAGCAACTTCTAAACATTTTCCGAGTTGCATTTGGATTTACTAAATATGTTGACTATGCACTTCCACCTCGTTTGTCTCTTTCTGGTACTCCTTTGAATGAGGCATTTGTAGCACTGAATCAGATTATTCCAGACTTTCAAAGTCGGACTAAAGTTCAGAAAGTCCAATGCATTGTTCTTACTGATGGTGAGGCAGGACCACTAAATCGTCATATCCTTGTTGATTATCAAAAAGGGAATGAATATATTGGTACTGCACGAATGCATCGTAACTGCTATATTCGTGATCGTAAACTTGGCACAACTTATAATATTTTGAACTATCATCATAATGATTGTGCTTATGTTTCTTTTTCAAATTGTCTTCTTCAGCAATTGAAAGATAAGTTTCCAACCACAAACTTTATTGGCATTCGTGTTCTTGAAGGACGTGACTCTGGATCTTTCATTCGTCTTCATACTGAATCTTGGGATCAAGTAGAATCTTTGAAATCAATTTGGAAGAAAGAACGTTGTATCGTTCTTAAGGATTGTGGGTATCAACGTTATTTTGGGATGTCTAGCTCTGATCTATCGAATGATACTGAATTTGAAGTTGATGAGGATGCGTCAAAAGCAAAGATTAAGAGTGCTTTTATTAAAAGTCTGAAGTCTAAAAAAATGAATAAAAAAATCTTGAATGAGTTTGTGGAGTTTATTGTGTGAGTACTATGGAAAAGTTTGATTATAAAAAATTAACCATTGGCAAAATAATGTTGGGTGACATTGTTGCATGGGGAAAGAAAGATATTAATTGGATTGATAAAAAATTTGCTGCTTGTCAAAGTGTAATCCAAGTAATTAATCTTATGGGATTTAAACGTGGGGTTGAACTTGGAACAAGTTGGGGTGCAAGTGCATGTACACTATTAGATAACTCTCCAAGTATTGAAGAACTTTATACTATTGATAGTTACTTACCTTATGTGGATGAAGTTCCTCCATATGTTAGTATCACTGAATATGATGCAAAGTTCATCAAACTTTCTGCACAACGAATGTTTATGAATCTTCCTGAAGATTTAAGAAATAAACTCAGAATTATCTATGGAGATACTATTGAAACCGCAGATAAGTTTGAAGATGAGTATTTTGATTTCATATGGTTTGATGCACATCTATCTCAAGCACAATTAAAAGAGGAGCTTGAGACATGGTATCCAAAACTTAAAATTGGAGGTATGGCAGGAGTTCATGATACTGGGCAAAATGGTGCTGGAATGATTGATGTTGTTCATCAATTTATGGAAGGAAAACATACAGATGGACATTTAGCATATTTTAACGATACTAGTTGTTGGTTAAAGGGGTATGAGGAGGATGATTGATGATTATAAAATTTGTCCATATTGTGGCAAAGATGATCAACCATGTTCAGAAATAACAAGTCTTCCAAGAGCATGGGCAAGGGATGCCTGTAGAAAAAAGCATAAGGGTGTGCCACTTTCTGAAGTGTCCTCAAATGTCATGGATGACATGGATCCTGATCTATAATAACTTCAGTTCAAACGAAACACATGTCCATGTCTCCTGAGTACGTTATCACCTCACTTCAAGCACTCTATGGCAATAATGTCACTGCATCTGATATTCGTGCTTGGTGTGCAATGAATGGTGCTAACTATCAGACTGTTACCAATAAACTATCTGATCGTAAGATTGGTCGTGGAAAGTGGAACCTTGAAGTAACACAACAAAAGGTGGAAGAAATCGAACGCACTTATCAGGCACCTCCTGCAATGCCTGCCGTAGAACAAAACCTTATTCCAGAAAAAGATGATACCTTCGTCCAGTTTGGTAATTTCAGTGACGTTAAAAAAATTATTAAGTCCCGTCTGTTCTATCCTACATTCATCACAGGTCTTTCTGGAAATGGTAAGACGTTCTCTGTTGAGCAAGCATGTGCCCAACTTGGACGAGAACTCATCCGTGTAAACATTACTATCGAAACTGATGAAGACGATCTTATCGGTGGTTTCCGTCTAGTTGATGGTGCAACTGTATGGCATAACGGCCCAGTTATTGAGGCACTAGAACGTGGAGCAGTGCTTCTCCTTGATGAGATCGATTTGGCATCTAACAAGATCCTGTGTCTGCAGTCTGTGCTTGAAGGCAAGGGTGTTTTCCTGAAGAAGATTGGCAAGTTCATTAAACCTGCCGATGGATTCAACGTTATTGCTACTGCCAATACGAAAGGTAAGGGTTCTGATGATGGTCGTTTCATTGGCACTAATGTGCTGAATGAAGCATTCCTAGAACGTTTCCCAGTGACCTTTGAGCAGGCATATCCAACTACTGCAAACGAAATGAAGATTGTAGTTAATGTTGCAGACTCTCTAGGATGTCTTGATAAGAACTTCTGTACTCGTCTAGTTGACTGGGCAGACATCATTCGTAAGACATTTTATGATGGTGGGGTTGATGAAGTAATCTCTACTCGTCGTCTAGTTCATATCATCCGTGCTTACAGCATCTTCGGTAACAAGGAAAAGGCAATTCAAGTTTGTGTAAACCGTTTTGACGAAGAGACTAAGCAGTCTTTCCTAGAACTTTATGACAAGATTGATGCTGACTTTGATCTTACTGCTACTGGAGAAAAAATGCCTATTGACCAACCAGCACAATCCTGATATAATAACAGAGGTTTATTATGACTAATTCTTGGAGTTTGCTTTACGACGAAATGTACGGACCTGAAGATGAACGTGATTACATTGAATGGAAGAAAGTCTATGAAGGTAATCACCCTGACTATGAACTAACTGCTGACGGATTCGTTTGGCCAAAAGTAAATGATCTACCACAAACCGATCAATCAACTTATATTGACGAATATCCTGGAAGCATAAACCTTAACATTCCCAAATCTACTATGAGTGAAGACCGAATTGACTTAAATCTTGATCAACTTGCAAACAATGGTTTTTGGAAGTATGAGGAAGATCTAACTATGAAGGAGGTTCGTGATTACCTTTCTTCAACTTACAATGCACATTACACATCCAAAGACAGTAAGACTCAGACACTTGATCTGATTGAGAGCATTGGTGATGCAGAACCTTTCTGCCGTTCTAATGCTATCAAATATCTTTCTCGTTTTGGAAAGAAGGGTGGTAAGTCTAAACAAGACATCCTGAAAGCAATTCACTATTGCGTCCTTCTCTACCATTTCTCTGGTCTACACAAGCAACCCAAAGGTGATTATGAAACTTTCTGATTCAACTGTTAATATTCTCAAAAACTTTTCTAACATTAACCAGTCCCTTCTATTCAAAGAGGGCAAGAAGCTTCGCACCATCAGTGTGATGAAGAATATTCTTGCCGAAGTTGAGGTGACTGAAGAGTTTCCTAAAGACTTTGGTATCTATGATCTCAACCAGTTTCTTAATGGTCTAAGTCTGCACCAGAGTCCTGAACTTGATATTGAGAACGATTCCTACATGGTTATCCGTGAAGGCAAGATGCGTTCTAAGTATTTCTTTGCTGATCCTAATGTGATCATCAGTCCTCCTGAGAAGGATATTGTTCTGACTTCTGAAGAGATTGCTTTTGATCTCAATACTCAGCAACTAGACAAACTTCTCAAAGCATCTGCTGTATATCAACTTCCAGATCTATCTGTTGTTGGTGAGAATGGTGTTGTCAAACTAGTAGTATCTGATCGTAAGAATGATACTTCTAATGACTTCTCAATCATTGTTGGTGAGACAGAGCACAAGTTTAGTTTCAACTTCAAGGTAGAAAACATTAAGATTCTTCCTGGTAGTTACAACGTTTCTATCTCTAAGAAACTTTTATCTAAGTTTGTAAATTCTGATAAGAACCTAACTTATTGGATTGCCCTTGAACCTGATTCATCTTATGAGGACTGATTTCGTAGAAGTTATTGATGACTTTCTTACTCAATCTTATTATGAGAGTTTGAGAGCATCAGTAACTGATCCTGGATTTCCTTGGTACTTCCAGGATAATGTAACATACGAAAGCAGTGAAATTGAAGGTGTATATATTAATGAAAATCCAATTAACAACAGTTTTGGATTTAGTCATGTAATATATTTTAATTCTGAAGTTAGAAGTCAAGTGGGTAATCTTTTTATGCCATTTGCTTTTCAAGTAAAGGATTATTTAAAAGCATCTGAAATTATGCGTGTACGATTAGACATGACAGTGTATAATCCAGATACTAGAATGCACGGACCTCATATAGATTATAATGACACACCTCATTATTCTGCAGTATATTACATCAACGATAGTGATGGACCTACAGTTCTTTTTAATGAAAAGCAAGGTCAAGATTCATTAACAATCAAAGAAACCATAGACCCAAAACCCAATCGTTTGCTATTATTTGATGGGAGTTACATCCACACTGGATACTCACCATCTAGACATAACTCTAGAGTCTTGATCAACTCAAATTATATTCCATGAACATTTTTGTCACTGACCCCGATCCCTGGAAGTCCGCACAAGTTTTACCTGACAAGCACATCGTCAAGATGCCCTTAGAGACCTGTCAGATGCTTGCTATTGTGTGTTCTGACAAATGGGGTCATGGATTCGGCACTCTTCCCAAGGCAGACGGAACTCCCTATGCCACTGAGAAGGGTGCTTTTCGTAATCATCCATGCACCATATGGGCAAACGATTTTGTGATGAATTGGCAGTGGTTACTCAAGCATGGAATTGCATTGTGTGACGAATATAAGATGCGATATGGGAAGGTTCATACCTGCTTTCATACTTTGATGGTAGCAAATGAAATTTTGCCTACAGGAGATCCTACAGGACGTAGTGGTAAAGGTCCTAAACCATTTGCTAGGGCAATGCCAGATGAATACAAATATGATGATTCTGTCTCTACATTTGATGCATATAAAATGTATATCGCATCAAAACCTTGGGTAAAGAATAATTATCTCCGTATACCAGATCGTAAACCTGAATGGGTATGAAACCTGCTTTAGTAAAAAAGTTTTTTCCAAATTTATTATCTTGGAAAGAACTTGAGTATCTGATTAATATTCGTCCATTGATGAATATTGAAAGAGTTGCAGTTCTTGATGAAAATAGAAATAGAATTGATGAAATAGAATGGGATAATTCTCCTTGGACTATTGATACTGATTGCTATCCACCACATCTTTTGAGAGAATATATTGAAAAATATGTTTGTATTTTTCATGATATGAGTAGGTGTTCTTTTAATATCAATAAAGTTGCAGAGACTTTAGAAAAAAAATTTAATAAATCTGTGGATGCTCACGTTTATGTTTGTAGAAATGTAAATGCTGTGCATCCTTTTGGGGTTCATGCTGACAAGGTAGATAACTTGATTGTTCAGTGTGAAGGAAAAACCAATTTTAAAGTTTGGGATCCTGATGGCAAACTGGTCGTAGATTGTGCTATGATACCAGGAGATGCAGTTTTCATACCAGCATCGTTTCCTCATGAAGTAACCACTCTTACCCCTAGGATGTCTGTGAGTTTTCCACTACACACAGATCACCCCACCACTTTTGAAGACCGCACTTGGATTAAATTATGAACAAAACTGATTTTCTTTGGGTAGAAAAATATCGTCCTAAATCTATTGAGGATTGCATTCTTCCCCAAGAAACCAAGCAGATGTTTGTGGAGTTTCTAAATAAAAAAGAGATTCCTAATCTGCTTCTTGCTGGACCTGCAGGTTGTGGCAAAACAACCGTTGCAAAAGCATTATGTGAGCAACTTGGAGTTGATTATTACGTTATTAATGGATCTGATGAAGGACGATTTCTGGACACAGTACGGAACCAAGCAAAGAATTTTGCTTCGACCGTCTCACTTTCTGCGTCTGACGCAAAGCACAAAGTCATCATTATTGACGAGGCTGACAACACAACCCACGATGTACAGCTCCTCCTACGGGCAAATATTGAGACATTTTATAACAACTGTCGGTTCATCTTCACCTGTAACTACAAAAACAAAATTATCGAACCTCTCCACTCCCGATGTGCGGTGGTCGAATTCGGAATTAAAGGGAAAGACAAACCAAAACTTGCGGCATCCTTCTTTAAACGAATCCAAGAAATCTTGGGTGCAGAAGGTGTTGAATATGATAACAAGGTCCTGGTAGAACTTATTAATAAGCACTTCCCTGACTGGAGACGTGTTCTAAACGAACTGCAACGATATTCAGTCAGTGGTAAGATTGATAGTGCCATCCTTGCTCAGTTTTCTGATGTAAGTGTTGAAGAACTAATCAAGAATTTGAAAGATAAAGATTTTGGTTATGTTCGCAAATGGGTTTCATCTAATCTGGATAACGATCCAAATCTAATCCTTCGTAGGGTTTATGATGGTCTTGTAGATTCTGTTGATGGACCTTCTCTTGCTGCAGCAGTTCTGATCATTGCGAAGTATCAATACCAGATTGCTTTCGTTGCTGATCAGGAAATCAATGTTCTAGCCGCACTAACTGAAATTATGGTGGAGTGTAAATTCAAATGAAAAAAGAAAAGACAAAACTAAAGGCACAAGTTAAGTCCCGTTTCTATTATGTCTTCTGGGGAATTGCAACTATTACAGTTGTCTTGGGACAATTATATGTTGGAACTGGGTATCGTATTCTGCATAGTGATATGCGTGAACTTCTATCAAAAGTTGACGGAGTACTACTCCATAAATCTGAACAACCTAATCTATATTTAAAATGAACGTAAAACTTGTTAAACTATCTTCTGGTGAAGAATTTATTTGCGAACTAACAGAAGAAGAAAATGTCATTCTTGCTACGAATGCAATTAGTCCCATTCCTAACAACAATGGAACTGTAGGATTTATTCCTTGGGCACCCTTGATTAAAAAAGGAACTCCTGTTACTGTTGATCGTAAGTGGGTCATCTATATTGAAGAACCTGCTGAGGAAATTGTAGAACAATATGAGAAGATGTATTCTCCTATTGAAACTCCTCCTTCTAAGAAACTCATCCTCTGATTTTTCTATTTTATTATGAAAGCATTGAAGACTCCTCTCCGTTATCCTGGAGGCAAGTCCAAAGCAATCAAGACTCTCTCCCAATGGTATCCGAAAGTCATCACTGATTATCGTGAACCATTCATTGGTGGTGGGTCTATTGCTATTGATGTTACGAAAGCAAATCCAGACATTCCCGTATGGGTAAATGACCTGTATGTGCCTCTATACAATTTTTGGGTACAACTACGTGATCGTGGACAGGACCTCTCTGAGAGTGTCAGAGAGCAGAAAGAGAAGATGCTTGAGAGTGGCACACAAGAAGAGAAGGACAAGTTTGCAAAAGACTTGTTCAACCAGTATGCCTCTGAGATTGATTCGTATGACAATTTTCAGAAGGCAGTTGCTTTTTTCATTATGAATAAATGCAGCTATTCTGGTTTGACAGAGAACAGCACATTCTCTCGCACTGCTGCCAACTCCAACTTCTCTCTGGTTGGTGCAGATAAACTTGCTCAGTTCTCGCAACTGATTAAGAACTGGAAGATCACCAACATTGATTACTCTGAAGTAATGAATGCTGATGGTCCTGAGAATACTTTTGTATTCCTTGATCCTCCTTATGACATCAAAGACTTTCTGTATGGAAAGAATCGTGAGATGCACAAGTCATTTGATCATGAAGTATTTGCTGAGAATGTATATAAGTGTCCTCATAACTTTATGATCACTTACAATGTCAATGATCGTCTCCTTGAGTTGTATAAGGATTATCATCTTGAGTATTGGAAACTACGATATTCTATGGTTCATCGTGGTGATAAGAATACTCAGGATAATGTGAAGACCGAACTTTTAGTTACTAATTACTCTCTTACTCCACCTACACCATTAGAGGCAGAACTATGGAATTGAAAGATTGGTTGAACTCAATAAACTTTAATAAGGAAAACCTTATTAAAGAAAACCCCGATTCCGTTAAACAATACCCACCCTTTATCGTAAACAAGTGTCTATCTGGACATTTGGACGCAATTATGTTTGCTAATGAAATGAATAAGTATCATTTCTTAGATAAAGATATGCAATATTCATTTTTGCTAAATAGTCTCAGGAAAAAGAAAAGATTTTCTCCTTGGATTCGTAAAGAGAAGATTGATGATCTGGATGCCATTAAACAATATTATGGTTATTCCAATGAGAAATCAAAAGAGGCTTTAAGAATTCTTTCCAAAGAACAAATTAATTTTATCAAATCTAAGATTGACAAAGGTGGGAAACAATGACAAAAATTGCTGAACCTCAGGTTACTTGGTCTCCTTCTATGATGGTAGAGATCAATCTTCGTGAACCAGATGACTTCTTGAAGGTTCGTGAGACTCTGACTCGTATTGGTGTTGCTTCTAGGAAAGAGAAGAAACTCTACCAATCTTGCCATATCTTGCATAAGCAAGGGAAGTATTATATTGTTCACTTTAAGGAACTGTTTGCACTTGATGGTAAGTATGCAAACATCACTGTGAATGATGTACAACGTAGAAATAGAATCATTAAACTTCTAGTTGATTGGGGTCTAGTCGAACTTCTAGAAGAAGAAAAGATTATGGACATCGCACCACTCAATCAAATTAAGGTTATTGCTTATAAAGAAAAAAATGAGTGGACTCTAGAGCAGAAGTACAACATCGGTTCTAAGAAGAAAAGAGAAGAAGCATGAAGAAAATTCTCCTCAAGGATTTCATTTTCCAGGGGAGAGTAAAAGATCATGAAAAGATCAGAGATGAACTTCTCTCCGAAATTGAAAATACAAATTATACGACAATAGAAAGAAGTCCAGGATCAATTGATAGTATTTCAAAACTTGATTGGGAATGGGCAACAGATAAAGATCGTAAATGGGTCACATTATTTGACGAATATTTCTTTGGTGCGATAGATGATTTTCTTTCTGTCACACCATATTTGTCTATTGATTTAAAAGAGATGTGGTTTCAGCAGTATGTGAAATGTGATATGCACAATTGGCATACTCATGGTGAACAGTATACTGGAGTTTATTATCTTGAATTTCCGAAAGGAAGTTCTAAGACAGAATTAGTTTTTCCTTACGATCATAGTAAACATCAAATACCAGTTGAGGAAGGAGATATAATTTTCTTTCCTGCTCATGTCGCACATAGAGGGACAACTAATTTTACTGATAGAAAAACTATTATTTCATTTAATTTTTCTATCGGAAACGACTATGAGGATATTCTTGATTTCAAGGTACTGAATTCCGTACAATAAATTACGGTTCTCCACTTTTACATTTTTCTCTTTTATGGTTAAATAGTAGTGGATGCCGAAAGGGTCCACACAATCAAATCTCGCTTAATAAGGAGAAGTAAAAATGTCAGATCTAATGAGGTTTAATGCCGCCAACATGAATCAATTGTTGGATCGTATTAATAAGAATAGTATTGGGATGGAAGATTATTTTGATAGGATCTTCACCCTTCACGAAACTACATCAAATTATCCACCTTATAATCTTGTTTCGGTAAATAATGTTACATCTCGATTAGAGATTGCTCTTGCAGGATTTAAGAAAAAGGAGGTCTATGTCTACACGCAAGATGGTAAACTCTTTGTTGAAGGCCAAAAAGAAGACAAAGAGACGGAAACTAACTTTGTCCACAAGGGTGTGGCTCAACGGTCGTTTACACGTTCCTGGACACTCAGTGAGGACACGGAAGTTAGATCAGTTACTTTTGAAGATGGGCTTCTGAGCATTGAACTTGGGAAAGTCGTTCCAGAAGCACACAAGAGGAAAGATTATCTTTAAATCTTAACAATTAATTTATAATTTAGTTGCGGTTGCTACAAAAGTGTATCATAGTGATACACTTTTTTCTATATAATTATGTAACAGTTTGGAGGAAACTATGAACTTTACTGCATCTTCTTTGTTGATTGGTGTAATAACATCTCTTTTTATGGGGAGTATTCTCGCACCAGTTATTTCATAATACTTCCTGACTAAATAACAATCTATTAAGTATTAATACTCATATGGAATTTCTAGTAATTTTAGCCGCAATCGGTGGATCAATCTTCGGAGCATACAAACTCACACCAAAAACCAAATAAATAAAACTGAATATCGTCGTCGCAGACGGAGAGGTAACTGGCCAAAACCAGTTGACACCTCTCTTTTTTATTGGTAAAATAAGTTGAGGACTTTAAGAACTAATGACTGTAAAACTTGCATTGCTCAAATCTGGTGAAGAGATTGTCACCGATGTAAAAGAGATGATCAGTGGTGAAGGAGAAGACCAAAAAGTAGTTGGTTATTTCTTCAAGAAACCCTGTATCGTTCGTATGAAAAATATTGAAGGTGTTGGTGAAGATACTCAAGTAACATTTGATATTTCACTTATTCCTTGGATTCCCCTAGCAAAGGGTCCAGTATTTCCTGTAGCAATGGATTGGATTATTACTTTTGTAGATCCGATTGATAAACTGCAAGAAGCATATAAACAACAAATTCTAGATCAAGAGGACGCAGCATATGGAGAAGTCAGTGATACGGATTATGGTTTTAGTGGACCAGACTCTACTGATTAGTCAGATTGAAGAAGTTGGTGCTGACATTGGTGAACCCGATTGTAAACTGACTGAACCATTTCTTATCAACGCAGATAAGACTTTAACACCATGGTTGATTGATATTACAGATGAGAATCAATTCATGATTTCATCTGATAAAATATTGACACTTGTAGAACCTAACTCTGCACTTTTGAACAAATATCAAGATCTATTGAAATGAATTTTTACACCAATGTCCAAATGATCGGGAACAAATTTCTGTTCCGTGGTTATGAGGATGGTAAATCTGTGATGTACAAAGAAGAGTTCTCACCAACTCTCTTTGTACCTTCTAAAGGTAAGACGAAATATAAAACTCTAGAAGGAGAATATGTTGAACCCATCAAACCTGGTGGTGTTCGTGATTGTAGAGATTTCTACTCAAAGTATGAAGACGTTCAGGGTTTTGCCATTTATGGTAATGACCGATATATTTGCCAATATATTTCTGAGAAGTACCCTCAGGAAGAACTGAAGTTTGATATTAATAAGATCAATTTAGTTACTCTTGATATTGAGGTATCTGCGGAAGAGGGTTTTCCAGATACCTTGTCTTGCTCTGAAGAAGTTTTATGTATCACTATTCAGAACTATGCGACTAAAGAGATTATGACTTGGGGTGTAAAACCCTTTGAAGTTAAGCAGAAGAATGTCAAATATTTTCATTGCAGTACAGAACGTGGAGTTCTGCAAACTTTCCTAGATTGGTGGGCAGATAATCCCCCCGAAGTTGTAACTGGATGGAATGTCCAACTATATGATATTCCATACATCTGTGGACGACTAGAACGTGTTCTGGGTGAAAAGCAGATGAAACGTTTTTCTCCATGGGGTCTTGTGACTCGTAGGGAGATGAAGATTATGGGACGGGATCAAATCTCATACGATGTTGGTGGAATCTCTCAGTTAGACTATCTTGATCTATATAAAAAGTTTACTTATAAGGCGCAAGAATCATATCGTCTAGATCATATTGCCAATGTAGAACTGGGGCAACAAAAATTAGATCACTCTGAGTTTGACACCTTCAAAGATTTCTATACTGGTAATTGGCAGAAGTTTGTAGAATATAACATCATTGACGTAGAACTTGTGGACCGATTGGAAAGCAAGATGAAACTCATTGAACTTGCTATTACTATGGCATACGAAGCAAAAGTTAACTATAGTGACGTTTTCTATCAAGTAAGGATGTGGGATGCTATCATTTACAATTATCTAAAACGTAGGAATATTGTTATTCCTCCTAAGAAAGATGGAAGTAAATCAGAAAAGTACGCAGGAGCATACGTCAAGGAACCGATTCCTGGAAAGTATGATTGGGTGGTTAGTTTTGACCTTAATAGTCTTTATCCCCATCTTATTATGCAGTACAACATCTCCCCCGAGACATTACAAGATGAGAGACATCCCACTGCGACTGTTAATAAAATCCTAAATAAGGAGATCACTTTTGATCTTCATAGTAATTATGCTGTGTGTGCCAATGGGGCAATGTATCGTAAGGATGTTCGTGGTTTTCTTCCCGAGTTGATGGAGAAGATGTATGGAGATCGGGTAATCTTTAAAAAGAAGATGCTTGCGGCAAAACAGGAATATGAAAAGACCCCAACTAAAGCACTGGAAAAAGAGATTGCCAGGTGCAACAACATTCAAATGGCTAAGAAGATCTCTCTTAACTCTGCTTATGGTGCTATCGGCAATCAGTATTTCCGATATTACAAGCTCGCAAACGCAGAGGCAATTACACTATCTGGACAAGTGTCCATCCGATGGATTGAAGGTAAAATGAATGGTTATCTAAATAACCTTTTAAAAACCGAGGAAGTCGATTATGTTATCGCATCTGACACTGACTCAATTTATCTTAATCTTGGACCTCTTGTTGATAAATTTTTTAGCAATAAGTCTGACGATAAAACAGCAATTGTTAATATACTTGATAAGATCTGTCAAGACAAATTGGAACCGTTCATCGAATCCAGTTATCAGGAACTTGCGGATTACGTATCGGCATATGACCAAAAAATGCAAATGAAACGGGAGAACATTGCCGATCGTGGTATTTGGACTGCTAAGAAACGATACATTCTTAACGTATGGGATAGTGAAGGTGTTCGTTATGATGAACCTAAACTTAAGATCATGGGTATTGAAGCAGTTAAGTCTTCAACACCTGCCCCTTGTCGCAAGATGATTAAGGATGGACTTAAGTTGATGATGAGTGGAACAGAGGATGATGTAATCGAGTTCATTGACAAGTCTCGCATTGAATTTAAATCATTGCCTCCAGAAAATATTGCTTTTCCAAGGTCAGTATCTGACGTTGAAAAGTATAAGTCCCATTCAGACATTTATTCAAAAGGAACTCCCATTCATTGTCGTGGTGCTCTTCTTTTCAATCATTATGTCAAGAAGAACAAACTAGAGAATAAGTATTCACTAATCAATAATGGTGAGAAAATTAAGTTCTTGTATTTGAAAAAACCAAACCCAATTCATGAGAACGTGATCTCGTTTATTCAAGATTTTCCTCATGAATTTGGAATTGACAAATACATAGACTATGACCTACAATTTGAAAAGGCATTCTTAGAACCACTAAAAACGGTGCTTGATTCCATTGGATGGTCGTGCGAAAAAACTGTAAACCTTGAACTTTTCTTTGTATGAAAGACCAATATACTATCGATGACGGTGAGTCAAAACAAGACAAATGGAACAGAGGACTAGATCTTTTTATTGAGTCTGTTCTTAAACCTGATCCTGCATTGAGACAATGTGCTCACAATCAAAAATGCTATCATGAACTGATGGATGTGCGAGCAAATGTGCTAGAATATTTGAAAACAAAAAGGTGGGAATGAAAGTACCTATAAAATTGCATAGACCCTTTGGTCCATTTATTTTGGAATCTACTTGTCCGCAAATCATTGTGGATTCTCTTAATCAATTTACAGAGGAATCTGCAAAAAATCCTGAGATGAGTGATAAGTATTGTTACTCATCTGGAAATATTCCCAATTTACTTCTTCGTGATTTTGAGGTTGTTTATTTAACTGAAGACTTTTGTGAAGACATTGGTCTCAAAGAATATGTTGAGATGCTAGGTAACTACTATCTTAACAGAATTGACACACAAAATTATCCTTACCGTGAAGTAAAACTCTCCATCATTAATGAGTTTGGGGATGATCAAAAGGATTTTGAGTATTCTGATAAAATGATCTATGCTGATGCATGGGTAAATAGATACTATTCTGGTGACTATACACCTTTGCATGACCATGGTTCAGATCTTGCTGGAATTATTGTACTAAAATATCCAGAAAAAGAATTGAGTGAAGAGAATACTAAAAATATTCAAAGTGAGGGAAAGCAATATAGAGGTGCTGGAAGAAATGGTGGAAGGGTTCAGTTTATTCATGGAATGAATAATACATTTGCATCCGACGAATATTCACCAGAACAATTTGAGTGCCAAACACTATTGTTCCCTGCTTGGCTAAGTCATTTAGTTTATCCAATGAAGACTAATGCTGAAAGGAGAACTCTGAGTTTTAATCTAATCTCAGACAGATCATATTATGAACGTAAAGAAGGATTTTAATTATGGATTTTTTAAAAGATATTGTAAAAGAGATTGGAGATGACTTTACCAAACTCGCATCAGACATCGACGAAACAGAAACTTACGTGGACACAGGTTCGTACATTTTTAACGGACTCGTTTCAGGTAGTATATTTGGTGGTGTATCTGGGAATAAGATTACTGCCATTGCTGGGGAGTCTAGTACTGGAAAAACTTTTTTTAGCCTCGCAGTGGTTAAGAATTTTCTGGACTCTAATCCTGATGGATATTGCTTGTATTTTGATACTGAGGCAGCTGTCAATAAGTCACTCCTAGAAAGTCGTGGTATTGATCTTGACAGATTAGTTGTTGTCAATGTTGTAACAATTGAAGAGTTCCGCAGCAAGGCACTCAAGGCAGTAGATATATACTTAAAAAAACCTGTAGATGAACGCAAACCTTGCATGTTTGTATTAGACTCCTTAGGTATGCTCTCAACTGAAAAGGAGATCACTGACGCATTAAACGACAAGCAAGTTCGTGACATGACCAAATCTCAACTGGTCAAAGGTGCTTTTAGGATGCTTACATTGAAGTTGGGACAGGCAAACATTCCAATGATTGTAACTAATCATACCTATGATGTTATCGGTTCTTATGTTCCTACAAAAGAAATGGGTGGTGGCAGCGGCCTTAAGTATGCTGCATCTACCATCATTTATCTCAGCAAGAAAAAAGAAAAGGATGGAACAGAAATTGTTGGAAACATTATCAAGGCAAAGACTGCTAAGTCGCGTTTAAGTAAAGAAAATAAAGATGTGGAGATTCGTCTTTATTATGATGAGCGTGGTCTCGATCGTTATTATGGTCTGCTAGAATTAGGTGAACTTGGTGGACTATGGAAGAATGTAGCAGGTCGTTATGAGATGGATGGCAAAAAAGTTTATGCCAAACAAATTTTGAAAGACCCAGAAACTTATTTCACTCCTGAAGTGATGGAACAATTGGACGAGATCGCAAAGAAGGAGTTTAGTTATGGAGAAAGTTGAGTTTCTAATTCTTAGAAACCTTTTATATAATGAAGAGTATGCAAGGAAAGTTATACCTTTCCTTAAACCAGATTACTTTGAAGATACATCTCAAAAAATTATCTTTGAAGAAATCTCTAAATTTATTGATGAGTATAATAAACTTGCCACCAAAGAAATTCTTTGCATTGAAGTAGAGAATAGAAAAGATATCAATGACTCTTCATTCAAAGAAGTTGTTGAGATTATTCAAAATCTAGATGATGTTTCTAGTGAATTTGAATGGATAATTGATACTACTGAGAAGTGGTGTCGTGATCGTGCTATTTACCTAGCACTCATGGAATCCATTTATATTGCTGATGGAAATGATGAGGAGAGAAATCGTGATGCGATTCCTTCAATTCTTTCTGATGCTCTTGCTGTCAGTTTTGACAATCACGTCGGTCACGATTACTTAAACGATTACGAAAAAAGATATGAACTCTACCATAGGAAGGAAGAAAAGATCGAATTTGATCTTGAATACTTTAACAAAATCACGAAAGGTGGGATCCCTAACAAAACTCTTAATATCGCTCTTGCTGGTACGGGTGTCGGAAAATCTCTATTCATGTGCCATGTGGCTAGCTCCGTCTTGCTCCAAGGGAGGAACGTTCTCTACATTACAATGGAGATGGCAGAAGAGAGAATTGCTGAACGAATTGATGCGAACCTCCTGAACGTTCCCATTCAAGAGATTACTAATCTTCCTAAGATGATGTTTGAGAATAAGGTAACAAACTTATCGCAAAAAACTCAAGGATCACTTATAATTAAAGAATATCCAACCGCATCTGCACACAGTGGACATTTTAGAGCACTTCTTAATGAGCTTGCACTTAAGAAGTCATTTAGACCTGATATTATTTTCATTGATTACCTTAATATATGTGCTTCCTCACGATATCGCGGTAATCTTTCTGTCAATTCATACAGCTATATTAAGGCTATTGCAGAAGAACTTAGAGGGTTGGCTGTTGAAGCAAACGTCCCTATCGTTTCTGCCACGCAGACCACTCGTTCTGGTTATGGTAGCTCTGATGTTGACATTACTGATACTAGTGAGTCCTTTGGTCTCCCTGCTACTGCTGATCTTATGTTTGCCCTCATCTCTTCTGAGGAACTTGAAAACCTAGGGCAAATTATGGTGAAGCAATTGAAGAATCGTTATAACGACCCCACTGTCAATAAGAGATTTGTTGTCGGTATTGATCGTGCCAAGATGCGTTTATATGATTGTGAGCAATCTGCCCAGAATGATATTCTTGACTCAGGGCAGGATGAGGAGTATAATAACGAGGAACACAATGTTAAAAAATCATTTGAGGGATTCAAGTTCTGATGTATTCTGTATTTAACCCACGTGGTGAAAAAATTGCCGACTGTGGATCTCTCAGAGATGCTACTAATCTTGTCGGCATGAGAAATGCTAGATGGGATGGACATTACTATCAGTTCAAACCAGACTATCAAACAATTGATTTGGAACCATTTCCACAAAATCAACTTCCAACTATTACAATTGCGGGACAAGAAATCCCCATTCAACAAGAACTACCAAACACACAACAAGAACCACTAGATTTATGACTATTTCTATTAGTAAGGAAGAAACACCAGAAGGAACTAAATTTACTATGTCACAAGATAAAGTAGATACTCAAAAATACTTGGAGTTCGTCGATGCCGTCACGTCAAATGAAAGTAAAAACTATTACGATTTCGCACAAAGGATTGCGATCCTCCAAGATCGTGACGACTTTCCTACCGAGCGACTGCTTACTGCTGCTGTAGGAATGTCTGCAGAAGCAGGTGAGTTTACTGAGATCATTAAAAAGATTATCTTCCAAGGCAAACCTGTTAATGAAGAAAACCTTTTCCACCTAAAACGTGAACTGGGTGACATCATGTGGTATGTTGCTCAAGCATGTATGGGTCTTGGCACTTCTCTTGATGAGATCATGGAGATGAATGTTGAGAAACTAGTTGCACGTTATCCTGGTGGAGAGTTTGATGTCCACTATTCTGAAAACCGTAAGGAGGGAGACCTGTAATGACCAACACAATAGAAAGAAAAAGATCACGAACAGTAACAGTAGATAATCTTAGACAAAAGTTTCCATCTTTTGATGAAGAGTTTAATAAGTCTTGGAGAAGAATCGTTCGTAAAGGACTTTCCGAACAAGTTGTCAGGAATCCAAATAGCAGTTGTTTAAGAGGAATTAAGGACATTGTAAGAAATCATTTTTCTTTTCTCTTTGATGATGATGAGTTAAATAAAATTGTTGATATGATTTCAACACGATTTAACAGTAGAAAAACTTCTCCTGAATGGAATGATTGGAGAGGAAGTCTTCCCAAAATTTTTCCAGAAAAGTCTAATGGAAAACTTTCTTGGTTTGAAGATGGTGATGGAGTTCCAGAAAGTGTATCTATGATTGAAGAAAAAGAAACTAACATTAAAGAAGGATGTGCTGTGATTATTATTCAAGATGGTAATTTTAAAGCAGAATATGCTAATGTTCCTTCAGAAATTGCATTAACTATTAATGCAGAACTTTCTAAAGCATTATCATAAAGTGGGAGATCTATGAGTAAAAAGTCAAAGAAGAACTCAAAAGGAGATACTTGGGAGTGGGAAGAAACTCCTGAGATGCGTGAAGCATTAGAACGACTGCATCAAAACATTCGTGACCTTGAAAAGAAAAATGCACCTGATTATGGAGTAGGTAAATGAAAAAACTTACACTAGAAGATTATCAGAAAGCAGGTGAAGAGTTCTGGCCTAAGTATTGGTACATTGCCAAAGAACTTGGTGAGGATGCCAAACCAGAACAAGTCTTGAAAGTTATGGAGGCAATCGGTGGTCTTGCTTTAAAACTTGCACTAGAAGAAAAACTTTCTCCATTTGGATTTAACAAAAAAACTGATGACTCAAACTGATACTATTAACGAAGTTGTTATTGTTCCAGAAAATGCTGAACTTATCGATGATGTATTTTATGTTTGGAAAACTAGGTTTGGACTATACTCGACTATGACCAAAGAGGGTCGTAAGATGCTCACTGGTGGTACTTATGATGGTGTAGTTCATATGACTCGTTGGCATCTTCAGTGTGAACAAGAAGGAACACTTCACTTATACACTAGGGTTGTTAATTCTGGTGTTGTGGGAGGTAAACTTTAATAAATAAAAGAAAAGTGTTTCTATAAAGATGGACAGCAAACTCTACAGAACTCTTGCAGAATCTTATGCTGCAGTATATGACCAAGATTTAAATGAAGATCTTATTGAGCAGTATGAGTTCGTTGATGAACTAACTGACGAAGATCTAACCGACGTTGTTGAAGAAGTTATTGTTGATCTTCTAGAAGAAGGTTATGACTTCGATGATGTTGAGGATATTCTTAAGGAAGAACTCATCGGGGAAATTCTTTCCGAAGCAAGAGTTGATATGGCAGCTCGTGCAGCAAGACGTAGAGAGCAGCAATCTGCATCTGAAAAGTCTGCTAAGGCAGCAAGAAAAGCAGGTGCAGCAGTAGTCTCTAAGGAAAAGAGAGCAGAGAGAGTTGCTAGAGTAAAGGGTGCTGTTAAGTCTGGTGTTGCAAAGGCAAAAACCTCCGCAAAGGCAGGTGTTGCTAAAGCAAAAGAAGCAGGAAGAGAAGCAAAGTTCCAAGCAGTAGATAAGAAAGTTGCTGCATATGCAAATAAGAGAGGACTTCATAAAGCACCTGGAATGGCAGCAAGATCTAAGGATCCTGCAAAGAGAAGAGGTTTAAGAGCAACTGTTGCTAAAGACATTGCTTCCAGAGCAAGTGCTAAGGCAAAGGAAGTCAAGGGTAAAGCAACTCAAAAGGCAGCATCTGCTGCAGTATCTGGATATGCTGCTGGTCGTGCTGCTAAGCAAGCAGCAGGTGATGTTGCAGGAAGAGCAAAGCAAAGTGCTAAAAACATGGCAGCACGTGCTGGTAGAGCAGCAGGTGAGGCTAAGGCAAAAGCAAAGAGTGGAGTTAAAGGTCTCATTAGAAAAGCAGCAGAGAAAGTTGCATCTGGTGCTACTAAAGTTGCTAAGAGAATGAGTGAAGAGTATGATCAGTATGATCTAGTTCTTGAGTTCCTTCAGACAGAAGGAATTGCTGAGTCTCTAGAAGAAGCAAAGACCATCATGATCAACGAACTTGATCATGAAGATATTGAGATTATTACAAATCTCTATAACTGATACAACCAAGACCCTCTTGACAGATCGTCTTGAGGGTCTTATAATATCTTGAGTTGGGGAATTAGCTCAGATGGTAGAGCAACTGCTTTGCACGCAGTAGGTCAGGAGTTCGACTCTCCTATTCTCCATTTATAAATAATAGGAAGACATTTCGTCAGCAAATCCCTATAATAATGAAAAGTTTTTTCCAGTTCCTGAAAGAAGCAGAATCTGCCGCAGCACTGCAGGCAAAGAAACTGAATCTAAAAAGTGATGGTCACGGAGGGTGGTATGACTCCCGTGGTGAATTTGTAGCAAAGACGGAAGGTGGAAAGTTAAAGTTTTATAGTAAGAATCAAAAGGTTGGTGAGAGAGATCCCAACCAGAATACTAATCAAACTGCACAGAAGCAAGACGAAACTAAGAAGAAGCAAAAAGAAGTAGAAGCACCTAAGGGTAAGCAAGTACCACCTGAAGAAGGCAAAGAAACTCAGACAGAAACTCTAACTGTTGTGTTTGGTCGTTTTAATCCACCAACTGTTGGTCATGAGAAACTTCTAAGTGCGGCTAAGAAAGCATCTGCAGGTGAAGATTATAAAGTATATCCATCAAGAACTCAGGATGCTAAAAAGAATCCACTTGATGTTGATCTAAAAGTTTCTTTCATGAAGAAGATGTTCCCTGATTATGAGGAGAATATTATTAATGATCCTGACATGAGAAACATTTTTGATGTTCTCATTGCAGCAAATGAAGAAGGATATACCTCAGTCAATATTGTTGTTGGATCTGATCGTCAAGCAGAGTTTGAGAATCTTGCTCAGAAATATAATGGTCAACTCTATGAGTTTGATTTGATTCGTGTTATTTCTGCTGGTGTTCGTGATGCTGATGCAGAAGGTGTAGAAGGAATGTCTGCATCCAAGATGCGTAAGGCAGTTATGGATGATGACTTTGAGTCATTCCGTCGTGGCACTCCTAAGACTCTTGATGATGGTGATACTCAATCACTCTTTGATGCAGTTCGTCAAGGAATGAAAGTTAAGAAGAAAAAAGTTACTGCAGAAATGTGGGAAGTTGCTCCTAAGTATGATCACAAAGGACTTCGTGAAAATTATGTTTCTGGAAACATTTTCAATCTAGGTGATATTGTAGAAAATCTAAACACTGGATTGGTTGGTGAGATTATTCGTAGAGGAACTAATCATCTTATTTGTGTTACCAAAGAGAACTATATGTTCAAATCTTGGATTAAGGATGTAATGGAAGCAGTTGTAAATTATTCTGGTCCTTCTGGTGTTTCTGCAGATCAAAGAGAAGTAGGAACTGATGCTCATCGTAAGTATGCAATGAGAATGACTGGTTTGCAGGATATTAAGAATTTTATAAATAAGTATAAGGCTAAAAAGTAAAACCATTTATACTCATGTCAATGAATCCTCTTAACGATATCTCTCAAGTATATCTTGAGAAGGTAGCAAACGTTGTTGAAGCAAAAAAGTCTTCTAAAAAAGAAAAACATATTAAAGCTGCCAAAGCAGGTAAACGTTGGCAGGATTCTGATGGTGACGGAAAATGGTATGAACCAGGTGAAGATGTTGCTGTAAAGGAAGCAAAGCACGCTACTGCGAAGCAGATGCATTCTCCACACGAAGTTCCTTCTGGAAATATAAAAGGTCTTGTAAAGAAAGCAGTTAAGAGAATTGATATTGATGTAGATGGAGATACTGATAACAATGATAAGGCAAAGGGAGAACTTGGAGAATTTATTCCTGGTGTAGGAAATAAAAGACTATATTCAACAACTAAAGTTAGAACTGCAAAAGAATCATTCTCTAATTGGAGACAAGATCTTATTGAAGTTATTGATAGTGATGATGAAGAGAAAAAGCAAGTAAAAGAAAAGAACGTAAAGAATACTATTAAGATTAATCCTAAGATTTCTGAAGAAGTTACTATCGTTGAGATGGTAGAACTATCTGAAGATCATGAACTTGAAACACTAAATTCAGCAGTAGATTTCTTTGTTGAGGAAGGTATCAACGAAGATGGTCTTGAAATGGTAATTGAAGAACTGGGTCTTGAAGAGTTTGTTGATCTAGTATATGAAGTTGGTTATGAAACTCTTTCTGAAGCAAGAACATTAACTGGAAAGAAGAAGAATCCTAAGAAACTCCCTAAGGGAACTGCTCCAGCAAAAACTACAAAGGCAACTATTGCTAAAGGTGGTAGAACTATAAAAGCAGCATCACCTTCTGGTGCATTTAAGAGAAGACCTGCAGCAGCAAAGGCAGTTGAAACTGCTAAGAAAGAGCAACCTAAGAAGAAGCCAGTTAGAGATGCTATTGCAAGAGGTGTCTTTGGTGCCGTGAAAGCATACAAAGCAGGTATGGAACGTCATAAAAAAGCAATGGGTGCTGCAAAAGAAACTGGTAAAACTATTGCTAAGGCAGCAGCAGTAACTCATGAAGCAGGTCGTCGTGTTGGTCAAACCAAGGCAGGGCAAGCAGTTAAGAAAGCAGGTATTGCAGCACTCAAAGCAGGTGCTGAAAAAGCAAAGAAAGACATTGAGTCTCTAAAGGCAAAGAATAGAGTGAAAAAGGAAGAGTATGAATTTTCTAATTGGAGAGACGATTTCAAAGCATTAGAAATTGAGACCGTTGATCTTATTAGTGCTGAAGAATTGGAACTTGAAGAGGGACTCTTTGGTAAGAAGAAGAGACCACTAGGACCTCCAAAGGCAAGATATGGTGGTTCTTCAGAACCAACTAAAGATACTAGATATCAAGTCTCAAAAGCAGATGTTAAAGCAAATACACCTGCTGCTCAAAGATTAGCTGCTGGTGATAAGAGATATAAGATGATTGGTGAAGAGGGTATTGATGAAGTCTATAAGGGTAAGCACGGTCAGTCTGACAAAGAGTATGCTGACTCACGTTCCCCTGGTGGAAAGATGGTCTCTGGTGACTCCAAGCAATCAGGTGCTGAATACACTCACGGTCGTAGAGTCAAGGCAGCAAACCCTGGTATGCAACCTGATGTAGGTGGTAAGACCAAACCAAAGTCTCAGGGTAAAATGGATCGTGGCACCCGTGCTGATCTTGAGTACCGTAAAGCAAACTTGAAGAAAAATGTTGATGAAGCAGCACAGTCTCAAGAAGATAAAGTTAGGTTGCAAAATGAAAAGAAGAGGCAAATTCTTCTAAGATTGCAGCAAGAAATTCTGAGGAAGAAAAAGTCTGGGCAATTGCCTGGAGGAACTGCTATGGAATCTGCAGAACTTGATGAAAGAACACGTTATGCTAAGGAGACTGGTAAGGACTACACTACTGGCAAACCTTCAGTGAAAGGTGGAGAAGAACCACCTGCAGCAATGAAGCATCTTCAGAAAAAATTCAGAGACACTGGTGGTATGATGTCTTCTAGAAAGAAACCAATTCAACCTCAGGGAAAGAAGAAAACTCCTGGTAAAAAAGGTTATCAGGGTGTAACTCCTGTTGATAGAATCAAAGGACAACTTGCTAAGAAGAGAGCACCAAAACCTGAAATTGGTTCAAGGTTCGACTGATGCCAGCAGTATCTAAAGCACAACAACGGTTTATGGGAATGGTCCATGCCGTAAAGAAGGGGGAGATGGAAGCACCTTCCCCAGAAGTTGCTAAAGCAGCAGCATCTATGAAGAAAAAAGATTCTAAAGATTTTGCATCAACTAAACATAAAGGTCTTCCTGAAAAGAAAAAGGTTGAGGAAAAAATTGATCTAACTGATCGCAAACAAATGCGTCGTCTTGCTGATACTGACCGAAGAAATCGTGAACAAGATCTTCGCATGAAACATGGTAAAAAATGGAGAGAGTTTACTCAAGACGTTGAACGAGTAAGAAGTAAGGGTAAAGGTATCCGTGGAACTCACAAAGGAAAGTGGGGAACATTCAATAAAGGTGTTTTTACACCAGATAATTGATATATAGAATATACCCTAATTGAGGTTTATCATGCTCGCATTCCTACTACCACTCGCATCAAAGATCATTAGAGACGCAGTTGCCAACATTCCTGATAATGAGGAATTAGGTGAGAAACTAGTTGAAGTTTGTTTAGTAATTCTTAAAAAAGCAGTTACTCTAACTAAAACTGATATGGATGATCAACTACTTGCTGTAGTTGAAAAGGCAATTCTCGCAAGAGAAGAAGCACCTGCTGAGTGATTATAAATAAAAAAATAAATGATGTGGAGATCATTTTGTGGTCTCCATTTTTTATAAATATCTAATAGCAAATGTATTCAAAGGAAAAGAAACATGGCACTTTGGGGAAATAGTGACAATGTAACCTCTGCTGGAATCGTAACTGTAAATTATAGCACCCGTGTTGTTACTGGTGACAGCACTGCTTTTGGTGCGGTAGGTTCAGCACAAGCAGGAGATGTTATCCGTTTTGGTGATAGAGACGGAACTTATTTTGGTGATGCTGTAATTGCATCAATTCAGAGTACAACACAATTAACAATTGCATCCACTGCAGGTCTTAGTGGTGCTGCAATTGCTGGAACTGATTTCCAAGTAAGTCAGTGTCCTTCTTATACTGTCGGAGATGTTAAGTATAGTGAGTCTGCTTCAGGCACAGATGATTCTTATGTGTATGGTGTAGCAAAGCAGGGTGTCCAAAATGCAAATGCAACAGTGTATGAAACTGGTGCAGGTTGGGTTGGAGTTACCACCTACAACGATCAGCACGGCAACCTAAGAGTTAAGAAAGAAATTCTAGTTGCAATGTCTGGAATCACCACAGGTAACACCCCAATTTATGATGCAGATCCACTAAGCTGATCTAGTTAGATATGTTGTTTGATGAGTTGAATGAGGAAAATTTTTTATTATTTGCTATAAAAAATTATGAGAATCCTCAGGCTATTACAAAGGATGATTTTCATCGTGACTTGAACCACTTCAAGTATATAAAAAGGTTATTGCGTAAGTATAGGAATACTGGTGAATTGAAAGTACATTTGCTTTTGAATCATTTTATTATCTTATATAATATTTTTGATGATGCGACTACACCAATGCTTTTTTATAAACTTGAAGAGGATTTGTGGTCAACGACTAAAACATTCATTATGTTTTTGAATCGTTTGCCAGAATATCCAAAAGGTCAAATACATGAGATTAAGATTGATTCTAATGCATTAAGTGAGTTACAAATTCTTTATAACGAAAATGGATAAAGCAGACCGACTCATAAAACTTATTAGAGAAATGATGGCAGTCGGTGCTGGTGGTTTTACTGGTTCCTCTCCTGCAGAAGGACCAACCGCAGGATACGATCCTCTGATAAAATTTCAGAGACGTGGAAAAACTGATTATAGAAAAGTCCCAAAGACTTATAAGAAGTGGGTAAAATCATTAGAAAAGAGCAATGCTAGGTCTAGGAAAACTTCAGGTTCTTGAATCAAAATTAGGAATTTACGAAGACTTGTCCAAAGAAATGTTGGCCAAGTTGGAGGCTGCTGTTTCTTCTATTCAGGAGAATACAAATAAAACTGCTATTATCCTAGAACGTCATGAGAATAGGCTTGATGAAGGTGATAAAGCAAACCAGGCAATCATACAGATGATTAAGGACCATCAGAAGTATGACGATAGGATGTTCAATAATATTGAAGAGAAAATATGCAACCTTGAGAAAAAGGTTGACAAGAATGGAAGATTTGTTATTGGTGCCACTGCTGTCATTGCCACAATCGTAACGGCATTACAAGTATTGCCACCCGTCATAAAAGTCTTGACAGACTCTTCCAACACGAGTATGATGCCTAAAGCAGAACTCGTGTCTTTCGTTCATGGATCTAATTGATACTAAATATGTAAATCTAGTTTCTGCCAGATTACAAAAATTTAAAAGAGTAAAGAATAATCTTTATAACTTCAGATGCCCAATTTGTGGGGATTCGCAAAAGAATAAGAACAAAGCAAGGGGTTATCTTTATTCTGTAAAAAATAATACCAACTTCAAGTGTCATAATTGTGGGGCAAGTTTGTCTCTCAATAATTTCTTGAAGCATCTAGACACAAACCTCCATCGGGAGTATTGTCTAGATAAATTTAAAGATGGTCACACTGGTCGTAATTTTGTAACAGATGAACCTAAGTTTGTTTTTGAAAAACCTAAGTTTGCACAGAGGATCGTTCTTCCTTTATGCAGTGAGGTGGAAGTTGCTAGAACCTATCTTCAAAATCGTAAGATCGATCCCACCAAATTTTATTATGCAGAAAACTTTGATGAGTTTGTGCGAACTTTTGAGGGTGTGGATTACGGGTATATGGGTAAAGAGCCTAGAATCATCATCCCGTTATATTGCGACAAAGATCTCATTGGATTCCAAGGCAGAAGTCTAAATTCCAAATCTATTAAATATATTACTGTAATGCTTAAGGAGGGAGCACCGAAGATATATGGACTTGATAACATCAGAAAAGACACTAGAGTCTACATTACAGAAGGACCTTTCGACAGCACATTTATTTCAAACTCGATTGCTATGTGTGGAGCTGATCTTGATATCAGTAATTGGGGGATTAGCAATCCTGTTTGGATCTATGACAACGAACCACGTAATAGAGAGATCCTCAACCGAATTAATAAGACAATCGATAGTGGGGACTCCTTAGTTATTTGGCCATCGCACATTAGGGAAAAGGACATAAATGATATGGTCCTTGCTGGACATGATGTCCAAAATCTGATAGAATTAAATACTTACTCTGGTTTAGAAGCAAAACTTAAATTTACCACCTGGAAGAAAATATGAGTAACGGAATTAAAGTACAAAAGAGAAGTGGTTCTGTTGAACCAATTGATCTTGAGAAGATGCATAAGATGGTTGAGGCTGCTTGTGAGGGTCTCTCAGGAGTCTCTGCAAGTCAGGTTGAGATTCAATCTGGCATTCAATTTTATGATGGAATTTCAACATCAGAGATTCAAGAAATTCTAATTCGTTCTGCTTCTGACCTTATTGATTTGGAGCATCCAAATTATCAATATGTTGCTGCACGACTACTTCTCTTTGCACTTAGGAAGAATCTAGCAGTTAGGTTTAAGAGGGATCCAAGTCTGCTTGAGCAGATTGAATTTGGTATTTCAAATAATGTTTATGATAAAGAAATTTTAGAGAAGTATACTACTGAAGAACTTGAGAAGGTAAATACTTTCATCTATCACGATCGTGACTATCTCTTTACATATGCTGGATTGCGGCAAGTTGTAGATAAATATCTTGTACAGGATAGAAGCAGTGGTGACGTATACGAAACACCACAGTTTATGTACGTGTTGATTGCACTTACTATCTTTGCTGAGTATCCTAAAGAGACACGACTCTCTTATGTCAAGAGGTATTATGACGCAATCTCAAAGCACAAGATCAACATCCCAACACCAATCATGGCGGGAGTGCGGACACCACTTCGTCAATTTGCATCTTGCGTTCTCGTTGATGTTGATGACACCCTCGATAGTATCTTTAGCAGTGATATGGCTATTGGCCGATACGTTGCACAGAGGGCTGGTATCGGCATCAACGCAGGCAGAATCCGTGGCATCAACAGTAAGATCAGAGGTGGAGAGGTACAACACACAGGCGTGGTCCCCTTCCTTAAAAAGTTTGAATCAACTGTACGATGCTGCACACAAAACGGCATCCGAGGTGGTTCTGCTACAGTTCACTTTCCTATCTGGCACAAAGAAATAGAAGATATTATTG
>BCSF01000006.1_pt1 | contig 143397 bp, 182 predicted proteins | sample 1016431 | NCBI WGS metagenome assembly BCSF01 (sample SAMD00045685;SAMD00045686;SAMD00045687;SAMD00045688;SAMD00045689;SAMD00045690;SAMD00045691;SAMD00045692;SAMD00045684;SAMD00045690;SAMD00045691;SAMD00045692;SAMD00045684;SAMD00045685;SAMD00045686;SAMD00045687;SAMD00045688;SAMD00045689, study... | reverse complement strand
TCAAGTGACTCTTCAAGTGATTCGTTTTGTCTACGTAATACAGCCGCTACTTGTTTGTGTTTGGATAAACCTTTCTTGATCTTCTCGATGGCACGAACTGCACCAGAGTAGTTACCACCAGCATATCGTTTGTCAGATGCAACACCGATTGCCATCTTGATTTCTTTGGGGGTGAATCGTTCTTCGAGTTCGACATTTTCTTGGGTGACAGACTCGATGTACATATTCAACTCGTAACGTCTGTTGTCCAAGTTTGCGACTTGGATATGTGCGTGACGGTTCTTCTTGTTAGTCTTCAGGATATACTTGTTAGTCTTACCAGAAGATGGTTTCTTTGGCCCAGTTGCAACTTTATTATCGATGTCGTTCTTATCTACTTCAAACCCTTTCTTCTTGGCAAAAGCGTAAGCGTGTTGCATCGCACCACTAAATGTTTTATGATAGAGGTCATAACCAGATGATGATTTTGCCTCACGGATTTGTTTGAACGATTTCATTTTTATGCTAGATCCTTGTCGTGATTTAGGTTACCCTTTTTCTTCTTAACGATAAAAGCGTTAACTCTTGCGTAACCCCATTGTTGAGGAGTGGTGCCAGGCCTGTGACCTGTTTTCCAAGCGGCTACACCACGGTTATAAACTTTTCTTAATGTATCAACAGAGATACCAGATTTCTTTGCCTTCCCAGCAAGTCCTTCTCCCTCTTTCTCAATGATATCGTACAACGAATATCTTCCCTCTTCTAGGTACTTTTTAAAATTTATCATTTTGTTTCTCTGTTTTTAGTCTTAGCTTGAGCGAGTCTAGCACGATCCAACATACGGTCATGTTTCTTTTTATCAGACTCTTTCTCTTGGTCGATTTGTTTTTTTACATCATCTACTGCATCTTCAGGTAATAACTTGTGTAACTGAAGACGGTCAACACCCCTATAAGATTTTGCAATCTGTTGGGCATAGTAGTTAGTACTGTGTGGTAATTTACCACCGTTCTCTTTCTTCTTACGTACTAATAGATCTTGTAGAGTCTTCAATGCATGTTGATATTCTTTACGATTAGTCGTGATAGACTTAATCTTATTCAACATCTTACCTTCGGTAGTCTCTGTAGTAATAGTCTTACTGGTAGACTTGAAGTTCTTCTTACGCATTATTGTTTTATTAATAACTTCAAACTCTTCTTTGTTACGATCATACTTGATCACAACAGGTAGATTCAGATCCGACTGTAGGTCTTTAATTACTGCCTCACTATCTGGATTCTGTCTAATGTTCTTTGCTTTGTTCTTCGCAATCTTCTTGAATACCTTCTGCAACTCATTCACTGTGATAGCTGGTTTGTTGCGAGGATCATTCATACGATCACGGAAATGACGTGTGAACTCGACATCGACATCGAACTTGGCAAGGATTCGATCTGCGAATTTCTCAAGGTCACTGAGTTGTTTTGCAGAGACTTCTTCGTACATGTCTTTGAATGCCTTCGTATACTTGGAAGGTTTCGTTTTCGCTGTCGCATCGCCTGGAGCGGGTTTATAGGCGGAATCATCATCGTCTGCTTTCTTCCCATGTTTTTTGAAATGGGCATCCCTTGCCACCTTGGTTGACTTCTTTAGTCCTTTGTGGTAACGTGCTGGTTGAGTTCCTTCTCTATCTTTAATGTCAGCGTCTTGCTTTTTACCACTTCCCCCTTCTACTAGTTCGACCGCATCCAACCACTTACGGTATTTCTTGTCACCGCACTCAACGATAACATAATTAGATCCAAGGAAGCTAACCGTGCCAAGTTCTTCGGTTTCTTTGATGACAACCGAATCACCCACTTGATATAGCGATCCTTGTACATACTGTTCCCTTGTTTCTGAAACAACAGGTAATTCCACATGGTTCTTGAATGATCTCTCTTCCTTGAGCCCCATTCCTCTTCGCACATCATTAAACAATGATCGTGCATCTTTGTTAGACATCGTCCTAGGCACACCTTGTGAGAAAGTCACAAAGTCATTTGCAGAGGCATTTGCCCGTTGTTTGGATGCAGACATGCCCTCTACACCCTCAGCATCAGGATCTCTTGCACCAGCAGATACAATGTTGATCCTTTTGAAATTATAGAAACCGTGTCTTGCTTTGACACCGTTGTATTTGTTCAAGAGAGTGTCGAACTCTCTAATACGATCTTCCCCTACAACCATAGTTACATTACGGTAACCTTGGTCATATAATGATGCAGCTACATCGAATACGTTCTTAACTTTCTTATCCAACATAACGTTCCGTGCGTGTTTAGGGAACATCTTGCGGATATGTTTGATCTTTTGTGTGTAGGTCAACGGATCTTTCTTAGGATTCTGTGACTGAGACACAAATACTTTATAGTCTGACTTACCAGACTTCTTGGACAATGTGTCCATTACTTTACCGTGGCCGATAGTAGGCGGGTTCATTCTACCAAAGGTAAAATAAACTTCACGTTCCTCTTCGACTAGGTATTGTGAAAAATTCTTTATCACTCTTTGCCCTTACTCTTCTTTCTTGCTAGTTCTGCTTTACGCACTTGGGGTAATAACTTCTTCGCAAGTTTGTCAATTTTTGGTTTCATCTTGTCTAGACGTTTTTCTATTTCCATTCGTCTAGCCATATTTAGGTCACCTTTAGACTGACCTTTTGTGAGTTTCTTGGCAATCATATTACGTGCTTGTTTCTTTGCACGTTTCTTTAGTGTCTCCATATTCGCCATCTTACGGGCAGCTCTTGCACGACCGATTGCAATCTTAGGAGCGAGTTTTTTCATTTGACGTGCCTTCTTCAGGCGCTGTTGGATAGTAAGTGCTTCATCAGGCCCTTCGGTGGTGGTTTCACCACTGTCCCTCTTACGCTTCTTACTATTATAGGCGAGTTGATCGTCCCCAGTTTGGGTATAATCGACTGCTACGAAATCTTTAAAACCTAATGGTTTAGGCATATCTTCCTCTTTTGGTTTAACCCATTAATTACGACTAGGTTTATCCCAGCCTTTAACAACATCGGGCGAAAAGTTATTATAGGAAAATTCCATCCTATCAACCAATTTCACCGCATCACCACCAAGTGTGTCGATTGCTACGTATCCCTCTTCACCTGTGGTCTTATAACCATTGGTAGTTTGGACAAAAGTATCAATCTTTTTTAATCTATCAAGTTTATTTATAAGAATTAGTTTCGCAAGAACAATAGTTTTTTGCAATTCAATCATATTAACTAATGCTTTTTTATTGTCTACCGAGAAAAATTCTAGTATCTCGTCTAACTTTTGTTGTTGTACTCCCTTTCCTTTGGCAGTCTTTCTCTTGTCTATTTCTTTCTGGTACTTGTCCTGTATCCACTTGATTAACTTGGTTACGTGCATAGAAGTGTTGCCAATCACTGCCCCTTTCCGCACAAAAGTGTTATTAAACTGTTCTATCAATGTTGCAATATGTTGCTTACCCTCTAGTTCACGTAGAGTGGTTCCAGAGATCTTATTGAATAGTAATCCACATTTACTTAGTAGTTGATTAACTCGTTCAGTTTCTTTCTTGGACATAGTAGCCTGTTGTACGTCACGTAACATTGCATCCTGTGACCATACGTTTACAGATCTGCGAAATTTCGACACGTCCACACCATATGATGCTCGCATCGACTCAAAGTCTTTACCAGTATAAGTTGTATGCCATACGATACCGATCTTCGCCTTCTTAATTTCAGATGCTTGATCTACAGGTACGGCATAGATAATAGTGTTTGGATGGAAGGTAACGTAGGGAACACCATCGAATTTTTTTGTTGAGAGATCTTTCTTTGAAAACAAGAAGTCTCCTTGAATGACACCTTTGATGCCAAGGTCAGGTAGATACTGAAGTGCCTCCTTCATCTTGTCTGCAAGATCTCCATCCATATCTGCCTCGATCTCTGCATTAGTTTTATAGACCTTTGGGTTCTTCGCAAAGATACCTTTCTTGGCCACAAAGAACTTACCGTCTCTTGGATCTTCACCGCAGAATATCGCAGGCGCACCGTCCCACTTTACAGATAGGTTACCAGCTTTCTTTCCCGACAACATATCACGCATATCACGTAATGCGTTGATTGCCATTCGTGTACCATTCACACCCCCATAGAGAACTTTATCCTCAATATGAGTCATGTGTGTATTCTTTTGTTCTGTTATAAACTCTTGGAAATCCATTAGAATTTTATCTTGTTGTTAAAAGAAGGATCTGGTTTTACTCCCAGAAACGTCTTGAGTTTCATTATACCACCCTTGAAGAATGTTGTCACCTTTCTCCAAGTCTTGGTCACCCATCCACGAATCACACGTAACAGTTTCAATTCGTGTAGTTCGATACTTTCGTTTAGTTCTTCGGTCTCTTGCATCGAGTCAACGATCAATGAGATAACTGACCAGAAGTTATACTCACCAGTCTTCTTATTTTTAATCTTACGTGAAGATGTTTTGAATCGTGCTTGTAGTTTCATTGCGTTTGCAATCTTGAGACAGTATGTGTCATCATCCACAGAATGAATCTTGACTGTACCACCGTCTGCACTTGCAACCAACATAAACTCAGCGGCTGCATTTGAGGATCTTCCGAACTTCTCGTATCCAGACATCGCCTCTCGAGCAAACTCAACCTTGAACGATTTAGATTCGTTGAATAGTTTACCCAACTCTTCCATACAATCTTTGTGTGCCTTCTCTGCCTTGTTTACCACGTCATTAGTACCCGCTTTAATCAGGGGACGTAACTGAGATGGTGCAAGAGTAGACTTAACAAATCCTTCTAGGACATCGGTTGTTGTTTTATATTGTGGGGATTTCTTGAGTTCTGGATTGGAGTTCTTGGTAGCGGCTTCAAAGGTTGCGGTCGATTCTGCTTTACCACCAGACATCAACTGTGCGATACCGATCTTAACAGAGAATCGCATATCACCAATAAGAACATCTGTCTTAGGTGTAATGTCAGTCGCACCGTGAGATTTCCAGAAGTCCGTCAATGTCGCCTTTGCACGACCATATTGTTCCGCTTCTTTATTCTTGAGAGCAGGATATTGTTTTAGAACCGCAGTCGCAATCTTACGACCAGCCTCAAGTGCTTTGGGGTTCTCTTTAATGACATTGAATACTTTGTCCGAAATACCATAGTCAGTCGGATTATCGGTGATGGGTTTTCCTTTTAACTCATAGAAACCCATCACGATTGACGCTTCGTAATCCTCTGCTTTAAGTGCTTCGGTTATGTAAGTTTTAAACTTCATCAATTTGTCCTAGTGATTAATTTAAATTAATTATAACACTATTTATAACAAAACGGAAGTAGAACTTTGTTCCTCGTTGTATTTTTCTATAGTTTCTCGCAACGGACGAACCCAGTTATCACGATGTTCGATGAACACTTGAGGATCATTACCATCAACAGAAATGATAGTAACTAACTGAGTGATAGGTTGACCAGTACGTTCTTCCCACATGATTGCATACGCAGATTCTTGCATGAAGTAGTTCTTAATCCAGTCTTTACGTTTAGGTTTCATCGAAGTTTTGTAATCGATGATTGACGGTTTACCATCAAAGATACCCACGCAATCCACTCGACCAGCCACACCAAGGTGGTTAGAGTACAGTGGTGCCTCTTGGGCATACACTTTAGTCAGACGTTCATCAAGGATAGGTTTGAGATCAAGGAACGATGCAATGATGTCAGGAGTGTATCCTTCTTTGAAGTTGGGATCATTGTTTACATACTTCTCAATGATTTCGTGAACTGCCGTACCACGAGTAGATGCACGGTGAGAGATGCGATTCGCTTCCTCATGACCGACTTTAGCACGCCACTTCGCAATAGACTCACGTGACAGTATAGATAATACCGTAGTGATGGAAGGAAGATTGACTCCCTCTGGCGTTTTGTATTTACGACCAGAGTCCGTAGTAACGGCATTCATCTCAGTCAATTCAACGTTTTCATGTATAAAATTCATATTCATCCTTTCTCATTACCTAGCTGTATTATAACACTAGTCACGAGACGTGTCAAGTTATATTTTCAATTAAATTACGTAACAAGAAGGTTAATCCTAGTCCATTAACAAGTATCAATGCCCGATCTTTCCAGAGTATCGATACCCATAACCATCCCATTACACCTATTACAGATAATACCAAATCAATTATCTGTAACCCTTCTACCCCACGTATAGACATGGCGCATATCATAGTGATTGATGCAAACCATTTTACATACCAGTCTAACGTTTGTCGTTCATGTTTCATCTGTTTCTACCTCTAACTCCGTTTCGATCCAAACCCTTGCACCGCAAGAGAGTGGTTTAGTTGGAGAGTAAACTACCCTCGCAACTTCGTTCCCATCCTTGTCACGAATAATCGCATTACTGGTATATCTATTGTTTTTGTAATCCTTCACTGTGATTACAGGTTCTTCCGTACCGTTCTTTAGATTGGCACGGATCTTATGCATGTTTACATGTATTTTAGTTTTCATTCGCAAGGTTGGATGATCGCATCCCAACGGGCACGATCAGCTCTCTCTTTTTCAATTTGACGTTTGGTTCGTAGGTCTTCCATTCGGTCACGAGCCGCAATCCACTTATCGTAACTCAATGGCTTTCGAGCGTTACCACACGCAAGACCTTTTCGTTTAAATTCTTTCTTGAGAATCGCCTTCTCATCTGCACCCATGAACACGCCGACCAGTTTCAGTAGACACTGACGGAACGAACGTCCGTGGTGCATGTGACCAAGACAGTGGGCCAGTTCATGAAGTAGAGTGTAACGATTCAGACCAGTTTTCGCAAGAGTCACAACACGTCCGTTAGTGTAACCAGAGTTCTTCTTGTTTCGGTTATTCATTGCCACGATTTGAGGGGCAGAGTCAAAGAGTTTTGTAACATTGTCTTCGACCGATGCTTTCCACAATTTGTGCCAAGTCTTGGATTTGTAAATCTTCTTGGCGAACTTCTCCGCTTCAGCAATGTCAGCAAAGTTCACATCTTGGATTTGACGTTGGAACATCCACTCCGCTTCATAAGTCCGAGTGCGTTCTGAGTCCTTCGACTTGGCCCCCTTGTTCTGTTTTTGTTCGTGTTTCAACAGATAGGTTGCGTATTCAATATTATCGTAATTAGCCATTATGCAACATCCTCAAAAGATTCAAGTAGTGCGTTCAGATCAGTGTTGTAGTGGGGATAAATCGCAGTGAAGATCTCATCGATCTCCTGTGCGGTCGCATCCGCATCAACGATGATTTGGTCAATCAGTTCGTTCTGATCTAACCATTCAATCTTGGTGTGAAAGGTATCAGTGTTGATGTTGTAGTAGTAAATCATAACATCATCTGAATTAGAAAAATCGTAAGTCATTGGTTGGTACATAATCATCTCTCTCTTCTCATTCTCAATACAAGTATTATAAAACACTGGGCAACAATTGTCAAGCACTTTTTTAGAAATAAGAAAAAAAAGGGGGACTTTTGTCCCCCCAAAGGTTAAGCAGCGGTGGCGAACTCTACTGCTTTATCGACAGCCTTGACTTTCCTGTTCTGGTTTGCACCATACCAAGCAGAAGTCATTCTGGAATCTGCTTCCCTACCCATGACGTGATCCGTCAAGTAGGTCACAGAGTTAAGTGCTTGCCACCAAGAACCTCTTCCGAACTCTGCTCCTGGCTGAGTCTCTAGTAGGTCAAACGCTTTCTTGGCGTTAGTGGTCAAGTCGTTGTACTCTTTTACAACAGGTGGGTTCTTACCCTCGTATGTTCTAGGGAACACTTCGTTGTAGTACTGGATTAGATTATCCATAGAGAACTGTTTAGAACACAAGTACTGAGACATCTCTCTGAACTTGTCGAACTTCTCGTGTGCAAGTCCCATAGTCATTTTGACGTGGTTTGCATCGAACTCTTTTCTGTGGTTCATTTTGACACCATTGATCGCAGTACCTTTCAGTGCCAGCGCCAGAGTGTTCATACATGAAACCCTAATCGGAGTAAACCTAACGTCTACTGCCTTACCGTACTCGTGTGGATTAGAGAACAACAAGTAAGAATCAACTTGGTCTCCTTTCAGTACATCGAATGACTCATTGATCTTCGCAAGAGCCCATACCATCTTACCACCTTTCAGTGATCCAGCAGTATGCATTTCCATACCACCTTCTAGACAGTACTCATTAAAGAACTCAAACGCAGTCTCGTTCTGGACTGGTTCCCAGTTCCCGCCCACTTGGGTAAGTACTTTGTTATCCGAAGATCTGACAAGAGCTTCCATTCCAGTAGGGATCTTCTCCCCTTGGTAATCAGCGTAGGTTGGGACTTTGTTAACTGACCAGTCCAGTCCTGCCTTGTCCATCATTTGTTGTGGTGATAGATCATTTGAAACTGAAGTTCCGATCTCTCCCCAAGGTGACGATCCAGCGTATGCCATCGTCTCTATCTGTAACACGTTATCTTGAAAACTCATCTTATGCACTCCTCAATTCAAACTGCATTTCTGCGTAATTGGCCGCTTGTTCATCGTCCATTCCCATCTCTAGTGCTTCTTCATGAAGCATCTCGAGCATCTGTTCTTTATAATTACAACTCATAATATATCTCCTTCTCAATGAACCACAGGTACATTCCCATGATTACGAAGTAATTATATCATATTCGAAACAAGTTTGTCAAGCGTTTTCTTGATTTTATTTCAAGAAAGTGTAGATATCGATGAGTTCTTCTTTACCCTTGACTTTGATCTGACCTATCTGTCTCGATTCAATGTCGGTAAGTTGTTCCATTGTAAAACTAGAGTAGATGGTTGGGTAGTCTTTGTAGTCTCCACGGGCAGCGGTTGCTTCGAGTCTGGCTGCGAGATTGACGGCGTCTCCGATGACTGAATAGTCAAACCTTGACTCACTACCCATATTACCAACAATGCAATCGCCTGTATTAATACCAGTACCGACATTGATGGGGGGTAAACCCTGTTCTTTATATTTTCGTCTAAGTTCATCTGTTTTCTCTTCTATTTCTTTTGCGGATTTGACGGCCATATCTGCGTGATTCTCACAAGGTACTGGAGCGTTCCAGAACGCCATGATACAATCGCCCATGTATTTATCAATGGTTCCGCCATTATTGAGAATTATTTTCGTCATCGCATCTAGGAACTCGTTGATCAGTTCAACCAATCCCTCTGGATCGTTGTTATTTTTGTAGTGTTCTGAGATGGGTGTGAAACCACAGATATCCATAAATAAGAACGTCATCTCCTTGCGTTCACCACCGAGTTTCAGAAGTGATGGATCTTTCTGTAACATGTATACCATGTCTGGAGATAAATAAGTGCCGAATTGTTTTTTTACTTGTTCTTTCAGTTTATATGTGGTATAATACTGATTGAAACTTGACTGACCAAATACGAGGATACCAGCCAAAGATGCCCAGACGCCATCGAGGAACAAGAACCTATCGTTCCAAACGTAGAATGACAAACCTAACGGAAGCACGAGAAAACCTATCGAAACAATCACCCCAAGAATTGTGGGCAACTTATAGACCGCTACAAGGATACCTAGACATATGCCGACCAGAACAAGCAACTCGACTATTACAGTCCAGTCGGGTTGAAGTATTTGAACTCCTGAAAGTACGGTCTGAATTTGATGACCTTGAACTTCGTGGGGATACACTGCACCCTTTGGGGTTGCGACTGGATTAGAATATCCTTCGGCAGTTACACCAAGTATTGCTATCTTACCTTCGGGTATAGGTTCTAGTATACTCTGTGAAGCGAAATCGTGCCAGAACGCAACTGGCAGCTCTGAAGAGGGTTCTGTGACTAAAGGATCCTGTTTTCCCAATCTTATCCATTCTACACCAAGAGGATTGTACTTAACGGTGTAGGATGGTTCACCTATCCAGACACGTACCGCATCTAGACCAAGAGAAGGATATGGATTACCATTGATTCCTACCATAAGTGGTACTCGTCTGAGTACACCTGTAGGTTGATCGACTTCAGCGGATACCGCTCCTACTCCCATACTCATCTGTGCAAGTTCTGGAAGCGGTGTCAATAATCCACTGTAGTCGATAAGTGAGTTTACTGGTTTACCGAAAGTAGATACATTCGCATATATCCCTAGATCAACTGTAGTAGTTTGGCGAGTAGGGGCGGCCGCTAGTATTACTGGTTTTTGGGCGATCGAGTTGGATAGTTCCTGATCCCCCACAAATCGGTCTGGTTCTGACCAGATTATTGTCGATACAAGTAGAGTATTGTTTGGTGCTGAGTTTATATATTTTGCGATGGTCTGTCTTGGCCAAGGGTATTGTCCCTCCTTTTCAATGGCACTTTCATCAATGTTTACCAGTACAATATCATCAACAGATACGATCTCTTGACTCTTTTGTAACTGATCGTAGTAACCGAATTGCACGGTCTTCACAATATCTGTCTGCGTTGCTTTCAAAAACGCAAACAGTAGAATGACTGGTATTACACTCCACCACTTGGTCATTAACTAAACTTCTTTTGCAAGTACTTAAAACATGCGTAGATACTCAGTCCATAGAACGCAAGTACACTCATAGGAAGTGCAATATATGCCAACTCCCAAGGTGAGAGGAAAAGGATTTCCCACGTAAAGTTTGCGACTGCTTCCGCATCACCCATCTCCATAGAAGACAATTCATCACCCAGTTCTAATTCATACTCGGTAATGAAATCTGCCCACTCGTCATTGGTCATACAGACTGCGAACTCTTCGGGACAAGTCCCTTCTATGTGAATGTTTATATCACTCATTCTTGTGTTATTGTAACAGAACATCCACCCACTGTCAAGCAATTTTGTTGCAATGTGTAGGATGCGGTTGAATTAAATTGTTTTAGTGTTAGGTCAGTACCATATGTACCGTCAAGTTCTATGTTCGCTGTATGAGCTGCACCCGAACCTTTCTGACGAATGTACACATCGTTCTCATCATTATAGATGGTAAGGTTGATCTGTTTTGCACCATCGTGTTGTTGAATTGTTGTGACTTCGTTATCGTCACCAGCCAAGTGTAGATCCACAGAATGACCGTTCGAACTACCTTGATTTGTTTGTTGGATAGAGACACCGTTATTGTCTCCGTGCATAGTTAGATCAACGGTGTGACCACCACCTTCCCAACCATCGTACCAATAGTCGTGATTGGTATAACTCTCTGGATAATCGAATGCACATCCTTGACAGATCTTTACACCATTCCCAGTACCATTAACCTCGTCTAATACAATCTTGTTGTCAGAAGAAGTATCTTCGTTGTATTGGATGAATAGAAATCCACTGTAGGTTGTCGTGTTGTATGAATCACTATTCAACATCTGTATGACGTTGTGTGAACCGACCTGTTCTATACCTAGACTAAGGTTTGTACCTGATTGTTCCAACGAGATTTCGTTGTCTGCGGAAGTTTTGAAGGAAGCGAAACAAAGGAAACACACGAAGATAAGTGTTATTCCATCCCAAAAATTACGTTCGAATTTACTCATATTAATTAACCTGTCTAATAACTACTACTATGTCCTCTCCACCGTCTGCGGTTATAGTACCTCTATAACCGTCTACTTCTGTATCTAGGGTTATACTACCTCCAGATAAAAAGTTTAAGGCAATAACTCCGTTTACGTCACGATAGAAAACAATTCCATTGTCTTCCTCAAAAATATTATATTGACTGTCGGCATTCTTACCCCAGACAGCACCCCTTAGTCTGATTTTCCCCGAAGCCTGTCCTTCTTGGACATCTTCTAATTGTTGCATTGTTCGGACTAACTCCTCTACTTCGTCTAATAGATCTACCAAGAAGTTCCCATCAAGGGCATCGTAGTCTAACCTAGTAAAGGTGTCCTCCCCAACATAGTCATCGTATGTCTTATCTAGTTCATCAAACTCTAGAAAGTCAACATCCAATGCACCTAAATCTGTACCACCATCATCATCGACTTCTCCTCCCATGTACTGTTCAACTTCCTTTGGAGGCGAAACAATAAACATGTTGTCGATAGTGTCTGGTGTTATGTCCTGTATTACTACAGTCTCAGTTGGTGGTGTATTTAAACTTGACACCACCGTAGAAGCATACGCCTGAGTGAGTGTAACTTCACCCGCCTCATTCGATACAACTATTTCTCCAGATGGATCACCATTATCATCTGGTAAAAGTATAACAAGTGTTCTTCCTATTTCATCGATTGTTGTCGTGAAATCTGTACCACGAACCGCAATGGTGGCAGTTGGTGTTGTTATGTCGATGTTCTTTTTATCGACCATACCTAAACGCCCAGATGCGAACCGAGCAGTTCCAAGTGCCATTTTCATGACCATCTTGGACTTACTCGGATCTGGATCGTAATAGACCTTATCAATAAAGACCTTGGTGTGTTCAATGAGACTTAACTCAGCCTCATCCTTGAACTTAATTAACATCCGCCCTTGTGCTGTCTGGGCAGTGTCATTTAATTCAATTCCCACACCTATCTCTGACGATAGGAGATCCGTCTCACGAAGGATAGAACCCACTCCTTTGGATTCTACTATATCTCCAATAGTTCCTGCCGTAACAGAACCTATAGCAAATATCCCGCTAGCTATCGTTAGAAGTATCTTTTTGATTAATCTGTATTGTGGCATTGTCAGACGTTACATCCAATGTGATGATACCCTTACAAGATGTTATTCCTGTAGGACATGTTCCGCTGATCTGATTAATATCAATATCTCCACCATCACCATCATAAGTAACAGTCATCTCTTGATAAAAACCGTCATTCTGAAGAGTGTTGATGTTATTAGATGAACCAGTTAAATCCCAGTTCCAAGTAACATCATCAGTTTCAACATCAACGTCAAAGACGTTACTTGAACCCAACACTGTAAGATCCAAATCCAATCTTTCTGCCGATGCAACTGCACCTTGGTCAAAGTTCATAGTGTTTGAATCCCCTGTTATATCTACATCAATATTTGTAGAGTCAGCAGAACCAGTTTCACCTATGTTCCAATCCCATGAGTTAGCGTCACCAGTAAACAACAAATTGTAGGTTGACTGGTCAGCAGTCAATGATCCAAACAATAAGTTTTCGTTACCTAATTGGTCGATATTAAATGTCAACGATGAACCAGCTATTGGTGTTGCACTTGATGATGTTTCAAAGTTATCAAGTCCAATTTTGTTACCATAACCGACCTGATCAATATAAAGAGTCAGAGTGTCACCTGACTGATCAATATTAATCTCGTTGTCGTCTGAAGCACCTGCCCAAGCAAAACTTGACATAACAAAAACACTTGCAAGTATTCCTTTAAAGTACTTATTCATTTTCTTCTTTTTCTCCTATTGTATGAGCATCGTTTGTCCCATCGTGTTGATGGGGATGACGATGGCCATCACTTACTTTCCAAAGACCTCTATCGTGTCCTTGGTATATTAATTCCAGCACGCCCGCTTCAATTGCCGTTCGTACTGCATACGTCACATTCTCATTATTACCCACTCCGTCCTCATACTCAATAAGTTGGGTTCCTTGTTCATGAAATCTGAACACGTCACCCCCACTACCATAAGACAAAACTGTCTTTTTGGTTTGGACATTCAATAATACCTCACCTGTCAAAACGGAGACCGCTCTGATAGAAACAGTAACAACATCTTGTCTATACTGCCTAGTAAACCCAATTCCTAATGTTCTTGCCCCTCGACCTCCTGTCTGGATATTGGTATCATAACCAATAATACCGCCTTCGATAATCATTCCAGCAAATAGTAAAGGGCCTACTCCCTGAGACTTTTCGTCAGCGTATTCTTGTCGGGTACTACGCACTATCTGTCGTTCTCTAACCAGATTGTCAATACCCTGTCGTTCAACGACTCTAAACCACGTACCTTTGCCCGCAGTCTTGAGTGCATCGATCAACATCTCTGTTCCACCTTGTGATACTGCCGTACTAAAATCTGCAATACCATCTCGTGCCTTACGTTGACCAGTCTTGTCTTTAAAATCATAGACCGCAACAATAGGCATAGTTTTCGCAGGCGGAACTTCTAATAACTCAACATATGAAGGCATCCTTACTACTGTTGGATTCTCCACACATAAGTAGTTCTTCTCTTTGAACTTATCCCATATGTAATCTTTACCAGATATACAATGATCGTCATTAGGTAATTCTGACCACTGTGGCATCTGAGCGCAACCTGTCATAAAAATGACAGCTACTAACAGTATATGCAAATTACGTACCATCTGCTCCATCTCCACCGTCAGATCCGAAATTACCTGTACCGATTGGAATCTCAATAATAGTTTCAGTACCGTTCTCATCAACGATACGCATCTTAATGTACTCTTCTCCATTCTCGTTAGTAAGTACTTCGTAACTAACCGTAGATCCTTCTAAAACAAAAGATCCGAATGTAACTGCATCGTCATTACTAAACATGTTGTCCACTAATTGTTTTGACAACTGTGCATATATTCTACTCTCTAGGTTACGAATAAATTTTGCGAGGGTGGTATTCTCCGCCTCTCTTTCCGCAGCTTTCTGGGCTGCCTCAAGCGCATCTTTAATCGCCTTCTTCCTAGAATGTTCTTGGTTCTCAATCGTAAGATAATGTGAACCAGTACCTATCCCACTAAAACTTGGGTTTTTAAAACCGTGTACTATATCACCCTTCGCCGTTATCGGAAGGATCAATATAATCGTTGTCAGTAATATATTCAATTTCATTTCGTTTATCCTGTTGTTGTATAAGCATATCCAATTTAGTCTTCAATCGTATCAGATCATTGTCTAACATTCTCACACGATCTATCAACTTAATCAAAGTCAAGTGTGAATCTTCGATAACTGGATCTACCTGATCCGTTACCCACTTCCACACGTAATAGATGAAGTACCCTAATCCAATACTTGCGATTATGGGAAATCCGTAGGTGTTAATTAAGTCAACTACATCAATATCTGGCATCAATCTTTACGTGCATCTTTCTGTCCGTCACTTCTGGACAGCCTGTCTAAATCTGGTTTCAGATTAAAGACATGGTTAATCATTGAATCGATTCTCACCAATTCGTTATTCATTGTCTTGATTCGGTCATCAAGTCCTTTTACAAAACCACGTTGTGTTTTGATATCGGACAATGCACCGTCAAGAATAAATCTCAGTGTAAGGAATACGAAAAAACCCCCAGCGAGTGCCGAGGCGATGGGAAAACCTACTTCTAATAGGTTAAATAGTGCATCCATAGTTCATACCTTCAAATCAGAGATTATGTAGGTATTTATACGGATTGTTTATTTAAGTTGACCAGATTCTATTAATTTTTCAAATGTGTCCCATAAACTCTGGAATTTTACCTCATAAAGTTCTTTGAGACCGAAGTATTTGTTCATCAACTCGTCTTGATACTCGGCATCTCCACATCTGTCTTGAAACTTCTCGTCATCTATGAAGTACTTAGTGATCTCGTCTAGGTCATCGGTGACCATCCAGCACTTCATTATCTTTTGTTCTAGGTCGAACCTATCCACTTGTTTCATTAACTATTTCCCAATTTGTAATAGTGTTAACATCAATAGACTGCCATCGTGTATCATCAACATCATAAAATGCAAGACATGAACTGTCGTTACGTTGTTTAATAAAAGTTGGTGTTGCTTTCAATGTTAAGTTTGCGGTGAGTTCTTCACCAGTTCTGTAGTGAGAAAATGTAACTTTCACTACGCCATTATAAGCTGCATCTAAAAGTTTATCCATCGTAATTTTCCTCGAAAATGTTCTTTAACAATTCAGCGAAAATTGGTTGTGTTGCCTCGTTAGGATGTCCGTGTGGATGAAGACCTATTCCTTCAGAAGGATCAGATCGCAACACTATACCATGAAGTGTTTTGTATCTACCTAAACCAACACGACATGGTTTATCTAACAGTCCAAGCATATCCCCAATCATCGTTCTATATTTTTTTAGTAGTGGTTCTGGATCTGCCATGATTTTACAAAGTTCTCTCCACATGACATCATGAAAACACCCTTGGATGATTTTAATATTGTGAGCCTTTGCCATCTGTTGTACTGCCAACCAATACGGTAAATTCTGCATAACAGCCTTTCTGTGATCAGAATGAATATGATAAAAGTCACTGGTGATCTGTCTCAATTCAGTATCAAGATATTCTATCGTACCAATTCTGTGGGGCGAGTGTTGAGTTACGTTATCAAAACGTTGAATATTAAAATCATCTTCAACGGATGGATGAACTGCAACTGGTATTTCGTCTCTTTGCCACGCTGACCATAGTACTACCATGTGGGTAACATTTTCTGGTGTGGCGACTGTACCGTCACTTCGATATGACCAAGTGTATTCTTTTCCGTTGAACCACTGACATAGATCACGAAAGATCTTGTGATTACTAGCACCACAAGATCCAGCGTTTTCATAAGGCAAGTCTAACTCTTTTGCGAGTAGATGAGTAAATGTGTGTTCCCAATGCGAAGGCGGTGAAGTATCAAAACCTTCTAACTCATCTCCCCAAACGAAACTACAACCTGTAGCTAGAAGCATTTAGATTCCTATTATTTTTTACTATGTGCCTCTGCGTTTAAATCATGCACATGAAGTGCGATTAGGGCGTAATGAATAACCTTCATTAAATCAGCACGGTTGTGGCCGTTCTTGTGACCATATCGTTGTGTATACTTGAGTATATTACCAAGAGTAAACCCGATACCATGCCCGCCGTCAATGATGAACTCAGTTGCTTGATATTTGTTTTTTGAATAATGTTGACTGTACGTCTTATTAACGTATTCCAATATGTCATCAAGATTCTCCTTCTCGTTGTATTTATATTCAATGTCATTTTTAGCCATTATATTCTCCATGTTAAAGTAAGACCATTATACCACAAAAATCTAATTGTGTCAATCACTTTCTATTTCTTCGATTAACATATCTCTCATGAGTTTTGCTTGTTGGTCTTTGGTGTCGTTATTTGCCACGCCACCATTTACAAATTTATATGCGAGGGTGATTCTTTCTCCACCAGCGTATGCAGAATGCCAACACAAATTCTCTGGTTCCTTATCAGATCCAAAGTAGTAGTGTCTACACTGCCATCCTTTCACGTCTGGTATATGAACGATCTCGTTCTTCTCGTTGTCCCAGTAACGGAAGTATCCATTACCATCACTCCAAGTGAACAATACCTGATATGCGTTAGCGTCCCAATTAGTGTGCCAACCCACGTAACCGCCTGGCGAATAGTAAGTCAACAATGCGGAAGTGTGAGCGCCAATCTCTTTTGCGAAATCAAACTTAACTTTCTGTTTGAATGGTTCCCACTCTTCTGGTTCCTTACGTACCATAGCTGCAATAGGTTGACCGAAGTATCGATCGGGTGGCCCTACTAACTTATCACGAGAACGACATTCATCAAGATATTCCTGAGAACAAAAGTATTCTCCTCTTTCAATATCTTCTCTTTGTCTGAATGTCCAATACTTCTCGTTTGCGTAATCCTTATGTGTAAAGAACTCGTCCGAAATTTCATTCAGACGAGCCATAAACTCTGGATTACGAATCGTAACTTCCATTACACAATAAGACCTGAAGTTGCTTGATGGTATGCCTTAGTTACTTCTTCATTTGTTTGCGTAACAAACACAATACCTTGAGTGTAGAAACTCATTTCAGTTGGATTCTCTACACCAGTCACCGCAACACCACGTGCGAATCCCATACCCTCTTGGGTTTGAATTACCATACGAGGATCACTTAGAACAAACGAACTAGCTCCACTGTCTTTATACTTACCTACAAATTCGCCAGCACTTGAAATTACTGACACCACGTCACCTTTTTTATAACTCATTATTTACTCCTCTAAAGCTTTAATTACATCGGGAAAGTGTGTCCCGATAATGTCCCAACATTGATCAGCGATCAACATATGTTCTTTTTGTGTTCCGTTACCACGTCTTAACTCACAGTAATGAATCCACGATCTTAATGATCCTGCCATATACAAAGTCGTCTCAGTATTACCTTCTGGTAAAACTGCACGTGCCTGTTCTTTAGCGATACCATTATCTAGTGCCCACTTATATACCTCGTTTGACTTGTTAATGACCTCACGTTGTTTCATGTTCCATTGTTCATACAAACGTTCATCGGTAGTCTTGTTACCACCCTTACCGAAGTCGTCCATTCCTTTTAACTCAATAGAGTTTTGACGGTTCTTCGGATCTTGCATTCGAGCCATTCTTGTACTGAACGTTTCACTCTGTGCATATCGTTGACTGAACTCTTGAAATGAAAACGAGCGATGACGAATAATCTGTCTAGAGATATCACGTGTTGTTGTGATCTGCATAGTGATGTGAACCATCTCCAGAGGCGACCAGTGATTCTCCTTAATCAAATAACGAACCAACTTACCAGCCGTTTTCTTATTACTCTGATTAGCAGGATTACTCACACGAGCCGCATATGCGACTAACTCTTCTGCGGTATGACAATCCGTCTCCGCACTTGGTTGACTCAAACAAACTAAACTTACTTTACTTACCATCATCGGTCTCCTTGACAAAAATTCCATCTACCATTCTACCCTTCCTATCTTTGATGTCGTGATATGCGACCTCTAGACAGTGTTCCAAGGGCAATCCATTACGTTTACATATATTAATTAATACCACCATGATATCACCAATGTCATCTGCGATATCTTTTCCCTTACATACATTGTCGGATAGTTCTCCGACTTCTTGTATTAGTTTCAAGACCTGATCTTTATCAGTCGCACCATCGATCAAATTACGATCTATATGCCATTGTTCAATCTTCTCTATCAGTGTCTTCATCTTCTGGTTCCTCATATTCAATGTCAATGTAACCCTGTTCTTGTAATACAGCAACCGTTGCGATTGCACCTGTCTTAAATCCTAAATGATGACCTAAGTAATAAGCTCCTGCTAATAAGGCAGTTGATGTCAATGCCAATTCTAATTCCGTAAACGGTATATACATTATTCCATCCTGAAGTTTTTAAAGTTCTCAGACCTAATACTCTTACCACTAGAAGTGTTATCGAATACAGGTTTGTCGTCCCATCCTTTATCTTTATCCTCATCATCGTCTAACTCACTGGACTGATCACAATCAAATAATTTCATCTTGGATCTATCCACACCAACCATGAACCTTTGATTACTGGTCGGATCGTTATATCTATTCTTCAACTGTTTAACCATGATCTTACCTTGGGCATTCAGTTCATCATTACTGATCAATGCAAACATAAAGTCTGCGGTAGCTGGTAGACCAAATGACTCAGACGTATCCTCCAGACCAAGATCATCATTACTGAAACCAGATCTAGTAGTCTGTGTAGCAGATACGATTGGTACATTGAACTCTACTGCAAGTCCACGCAACTCTTCTGCAATACTCTTGATATAAGAATAAGAGTTGATCGAACCACCCATACCTTTCATTCTAGACGATGCACAAATATTTAGATAATCGATAAACACGATATCTGGCACAAAGTTCTTCTTGAGTTTCAACTCATTCAACAATGCACGGAAATGATTCGCATGTGCCTGACCAGTAGGATATTCCTTGATAATCAGTTTACCGTTGGTCTTCTCAGAGATTGCCTTGACACGATCAGTGAACATAGGTTTAGATAAGTTTTCTAACTGATCAATTGCCACGTCCATCAAGTTCGCATCAATACGTTCTGCGATTCTTTCTTCTGCCATCTCCATAGTAATGTACAATGCATTCTTACCAGCAGATAGAGCAGCTCCTGCTACGTGACACATGTACAATGATTTACCAACACCAGTACCAGCGAGGGCAATGTTCAGTGTCTTGTTAGGTAATCCACCTTTGGTGATCGCATTGAAATACTCTAGGTCAAACGGTAGACGTTCTTCTTGTTCATGATAGAACGCAAAACGTTCCTCAACATTTTCTAAGTAATCGTGACCTACGTTGGTATCAAACGAAACACCCAGTGCCTTACTCAGAACATCGGGAATCGCATTCTTGGATAACTCTTTGTGTTTACCGTCAATGATGGTAATCGATTCCATCACGGCATTATAGACCGCACGATCCTGACACCACTTCTCGGTAGTATCGATCAACCAGTCTAGGTTCTCATCTTTCTTATCAAATATATTAGGTAGGATTTCCATGGCGTGACGATATACTTCATCGTTCAATCTATCGCCTTGATCTACCTCAATCTTGAATGCTTCCATTGTAGGAAGTTTGTTGTACTTTGCAATGAACAAAGTCAACTCTTTGAATAGTCCCTTATATACTCCTTCGAAGTAATCGGGTTCGAGAAAGGCCGCAACCTTTCTCATATACTGATCGTTAGTCAGTAGATTCCGAAGAATCGTTTGTTCTAAATTTATCTCCATAAGTATCATCCATCTCAGCAGTAGTTAATGTACCTTGAGCATATGACCGCTCTAAAATATCCTCAAGGATGTCAGCTGCGTGTTCCTGTAACGGAACAAATGTGGTACTGAGTTCTGGATCGGGTGAAGACATAATTCTGAAGTTGAACTTCAAACATTTTTCTGCACCGTCAAAACTTACATTACCATAACGAATAACTGACTCTACGAAATCTCCAGTAAGGATACGTACATCCCATGCCTGTTCGTTGTCAGCGTTAGCGGGGACTAACTCATAGTCAATCCCCTCACTAATTTTATCAATATCTATATCACGCATCGCCTTCGACCATTATATCAAATTCTACCTCAGATGGCAACCCTATTTGGAATTGTTTCTTGAGAAAATCTTTGAAGTCGGTGTTCGCAAAGATCGGTGTCCAAAAATCTTCCTCGAGCGTTTCCTTCTGTCGGAACTTCTTGTCCTCACCATTTCGTGAGTACCAACCATTACTTGGTTTGACAACATATCCACCAGCGAGAGCCACATCCAATAGACCTGACCACTTCTGAACACCACCGTCCCATGATACACTGATAGGAATCTTGGACTGTTCTTTGGTGTAACGTGACTTGTCCACCTTGATCACAAAGTCATAACCAGTCACTTCAGTACCAGTCTTGTTTTGTCTACGACCAATAATCCAGATGTTGTCGGCACTATAGTAGATACCAGTACCACCAGATACTACGTCTTTAGGGAACAGACCGATCTCTTTGTACGTATGGTTGATCGCAATCATTGGGATCTTTTTCATATTCAGATACGGTGTAGTCATACGGAACAGAGACTTGAACGCCTTTGCACGTGACATATCTGCAACTGATTTCTCGTTGATCGCATCTTCTAGTTCTTTCTTAGATGCAAGGTTACCAACAGAATCGATTACAATGATTACATCGTCCGTGGCATCCAGTGCTTCCAACTGATTGATCAGATCAAACTTCAACTGTTCTACATCCTTGATCGGACAATGTAGAACACGGTCAGTCGGAATACCGAACTGTTCGAAGTATGATTGTGGTGAACCAAACTCTGAATCGTAGAATAACATGACTGCATCTTTCTTCTTTTCAAGATAAGCGCCTGCCATCAATAACGCAAACGATGTTTTAAAATGTTTACTTGGCCCTGCTAATACAGTTAAGCCAGGCGTCACACCACCTTCAACCGATCCAGACAGTGCCACATTAATCATAGGCACATCGGTCGGAACCATGTCTACCTCTTGAAAGAACTTACTATCTTGGAGTACCGCAGTCTCTTTAATCTTAGACTGTTTTCTCAATTTATCCATTACACTCATACTATTCTCCAAATGTTATATTGTTAACTTTTTCACGATCATCTTTTTCGTAGTCTTTACGGTAGTTGTTATTGATACGGATAACTTCTTTAACCATCTCAATCTCACTACCAACACCTTCAGAAAACTTCAAGAAGGCGGCGATGTCTTTAGGGAAACATGCACCCCCAAAACCACGTTTACCGTCATAGCCAGGCACTCGTGTATGCCCGATTCCGACTCTACTATCTGCACCCATGGCACGTGTAATTATATTGTAACTACACTGATAGTTATTCACCAGATCATAGAACTGGTTGAAGAACGTTACCTTGGTTGCAAGATATGTATTGATTCCATATTTCACAAATGATGCCTCATGAGCAGACATACGATAGAACTCACGTGTAGAACACAATGAGAAGATATCATAGATCTGTTCTAGTTCCGCAGTAGCGTTATCAAAACCACCTACTACATGAAACTTGGCATCTACGAATTGTTCCTGTGCAGATTTCTCTGTAAGGAACTCTGGATTGTATACGAACCTCTCTGACTGTGCATCGGTCATACTATGGTATAGTCGATCGATTACATCTGGCGTGATTGTTGATTTAACAACAACAAGAGATTCGGTATGTCTCATAAGTTTGAGTACTGCATCTTCTACGATACTAGCATCAACCGTATGATTCTCACTCATTGGAGTAGGCGCACATACGAAAACGCAATGTGCATCATAGTCCAACAAGTCATCGATCGTAGTTCCTATCTTAGGATCTATGATCTTCTTCTCCACCAACGGATTGGTGAATGCATAATCAACAGCACTACCTACAAATCCATGTCCAACAATACCTAGTCGGAATGGATTGTCTGGCCCGACAGGACGTTCCTTTTCATTTACAGGAACTTCTGTCGCACTTCGTTTATGACCTTTGGGTAGGTACTTGTCAAAATCATCTGCCATCGTGATACTCCACATACCATTTATAAAAATTATCGACACCCTCTTGGATGTCCATCTTTGGTGAGTAACCAAGTGCTTGAAGTTTTTCTGTATTACTCCAAGTCTCTAGTGTGTCTGCTGGATGTCTAGGTGCAAGATTAATATTTGCCTCCTCACCGCAACAAGTGTCACACGCATTCTTCTCGATTGCCTTCACAAAGTCCATCAACTCTACTTGTTGACCACGACCTATATTGAAGATCTCATTCGACTCAATAGAACTATCCTGTAGGATGATCTCAATCCCATCAAGGATATCTTCCACGTAAGTGAAATCCCTCTTCATATCCCCATAATTATACACGTCTATGCGTTCATTGGCAAGCATTTTCTTTGTAAATTGAAACAGCGCCATATCTGGTCGTCCCCACGGGCCATAGACAGTGAAGAAACGGAGACCGACATTCTGAACGCCAGATATGGCAAACTGTATCTCGTTGATATATTTTGTGTACGCATATGCGTTACGTTGTTTTGCAGTTACCAGATCTTCTGTCCATCCATTTTCTGGAACTGGAGTGTCACCATATACAGATGACGTTGTGGCATAAATTACACGAACATCTCTACCCTTACATATCTCAATAAGGTTTTGTGTTCCATCAATGTTGTTAGAGTGGTAGTCCCTTTCCTTACCAAAGGAATCACGGACGTTGGCATGAGCCGCTAAGTGAATGACCTGTTCTGGTTGAAATGCATCGAAGACTGCCTTTGTGGCATTGTAGTCCCTCAGATCACATACCTTGATATCTAATTCAAAGTGTTGAGTACGATCAACCTTTAACTGTGGATCATACAAATGATCATTGTAGTTATCTAATCCAAGTACGGTCGCACCCTTGGATCTTAGTCTATTCATTAATTGCGCCCCGATAAATCCAGCCGCCCCTGTTATTAAAATTTTCATATTACTGTCCTATATTATCCGTTTCTATATACGTATTCCAATGCTCTGTCCGCTTCTTTGGTCAATGGTCTATTCTCATACCAGTTACCAGTTTCAGTATCAAACTGTTTACACATCTCTGCAATCTGTTGTGCAGTTATTGGATACCCTTTACTTATAGCGTGGCCAGCTATCGCAACCATGATCTGATACATCTTGTGATACCACCCAGTGCCAGTTATGGCACGGTATTCTATTCCTAATCGTTTAGGGAAGAACGGACAATCGTGGTAACTTGACCAACTGTAGTTGGTATTGTCCATTTGATTCTTGCGATGTTCGATCACCGCCTTCTGTAACTCTTCGGGTAATCTATCTATGAAGTTGTTCCCAGACTTAATCTCATACTTATGTCGGGCCATAAGTTCGTCACAATTAATAGGATCGCCAGTATGACTAAAGTAAAAGTTATTTGCGTTAGGATAGTCCGCAGGCACGTAATACATTCGAGCGAGATCTTTAGTTTGTGGATCTCCGATCTCTCCAAGTTCTTTATTGAGTGCGTACCAAAAGTGTTTGATTCGATCTTGCGGAATAGAATCATTAAGATCGAATACAAGTCGGAACTTCGGTTGATCAATCGATGAACTAGCAGTACTGTAACAAATAAAACTCCAACCACCAAACCGATTAACCAACTCATTTTTTATCCCCTCTAAAGTGTTATCACGAAATTCATAGTCATCAACATCAACAGCACACCAATTGCCCCAATGAGTAACAGATTTATTACTACGTGTAGTATCTTCCTGAAACATAGCAGGAGTAATAAGAGGACTAGAGTTATTTCCACCTTTCTCACCTTTTTGTTTAGATAGGCCTAACAACAGATCATCGAATTGCTCCCATGTATCAACGGAGACTGTTCGATGAGTCTTATTGTCAAACTGATTTTTAAATATAGTTAATTGATACATGTGGTCTATTATACCATAATCAGATAAAATTGTCAACCCCCTAACCGAAGAAATCTTCGAGACTGGCTCGGGGTTCATCTTCCCACCCGACCGCATCCAGTATTGGAGTCAACGGATCTAGGAAAGTTTTGTTGAACATTTTCTCGTAGTCAACAAACGTATGTAAGTCTAGTTCCCTAGGCAGATTCAACGGATACGATATCACGTTCTCGTTCAGACGGTTGGGCATCTTTAGATAGACGAACTTGACCTTCGAACCATTCTTGATCAGTTCGTACTTCTTATTGAGTCCATGATTCCATACCGCATCATTGTACATCAACGCACCACGCACGTGGATCGGTGTGCCTTTGGCATAGACGGTTCGATCATCTTTCCACTTGACAATGTCAGAGACTCCACGTGGAAACGAGATGTCTTCGGGTGGTAGTTTTTTGAACTCTGACTTGAAGTTAGAGATAAACTCTTGGGTTTGTTCCTCGGTTCCTTCCACAATCACACGGAAGATCTCCTTGAACTTATCACGCACAACCTGTGGTGTCGATGACTTGACTGCCTCGATACCCATCATCTTGAGTTTGGGTGTCTTGTACTGAACACCCTCATTGTTATGTACGTTGAGAATATATCGTTTCTTTGCCACCCAGATACCACGATCCGCAATCACCTCACGTTCCATAACCATTCGATTGGTATATGCATTGGTGACCTTGGCCAGTTCATCGTAGGATTTCTCCAGAACTTTCTCGAAGTGTTCGTGACAGATTTTGTCTAAGAACTTTACAGGATCTTTGGGGCTAAACTTATTAACAAGATCCCCCATGCCAAGATAAACAGAGTCGGTGTCAATTGCAATAACATAATCATCTTGTGTTCCCAGTATTTTTTGCATTTCATGGTTTACTGCCCTTTCCGCCCATTTGATAGATAACTGACCAGCGAGCGTAATGGACTCCGCAACACGTTGGTCAAAGTAACGGAACCATCGGTTACCCAATGCACCGTACAGTGAATTCATAAGAATCTTGATCGACATCTGTTGGTTGTCCAACTGTGCAATCTTGTTGGTTAGTTCTTTAGATGGGTTACTCTCAAACTCTTGTTTGGCAACCAACATTTGTTTCTTGATAACCTTACGTTCATCGAAGTACAACTTAATGATAGACGGTACGATACCAGTCTTTTCCTTAGAGAACTTAGAACCAGTCGGTGCGAGAGTGTAGTCGCCTTGATGATCTACCTTACCATCCAGAAACTTATCGACTGACACGTCATTGACGAATCCGTCCAGTACAGTTTCGGGTGACATATTGTACTGAACAATAATGTTTGGATACAGAGATGCAAGGTCAAAGGATGTTACCCAGTCATGAGATCCCACTACTGGTGCCTTCACATAACCACCCATGAAGTCAGACTTAGGACGTTCGACCTTGGGCGGACACGCAATCATCTTCTGGTTCAGTAGTCGGTAGATGATACTATCCCAGATATTGGTAGTACCAAGTGCATCGATATAGTTCACACCACCACGATAGGCCATCGACATACACAGTTCGATCAGTCCGAGTTTCTCGTCCAGTTTGTCTACGAGTTCCACGTCCTTGATGTTGTAGTCAATGAACTTCTGGAAGTCTTCTTTGTAGAGTGTGTGTAGTGATCCGTGTTCTTCATAGGATAGTTTGTTCTCACCCAGAACCACGTGTGCGATATTGTCCAGTCGGTAAGACTCTTGTCGTCCCCACGTATTGAGTGTGAACTTCTTGAAGATCTCAAGGTAGTCAATCTGTTCTACGCCAGTGATGTTGTAGATCTGAGACTTCATACCCTCGTCAAAGTAAGATGACTCCGAGACCAGTCCCCACGGTGAGAACTTCTTGGCTTCATCGAAACCTGACAGTTTAGTCATGCGGTTGATCAGATAGGGCAAGTCAAAGGTGCGAGAGTTCCAACCAGTAATAATATCTGGCGTGTGTTCTTTCCACCAGTCTAGGAAGTTGGTCATCAAGGTATGTTCATCTTTACATACACGATACAGAACATTCTCGCCTGCATCGTAGGATTGCATACCCCACACATGATACTCATCTGATCCACGTTGTTTCATGGTGATCGAGATTACTGGATGGTCTGCCTTAGATGGTTCGGGGAATCCGTCATCTGACTCGACCTCGATATCGATAGTCCAGATCGAGACCTGACTCGCATCGAACGGAATCACGCCAGGAAATTTGTCTGCAATATACTGTGTAACATAGTTGGTGGTTCCGAAGATCTTGAAGTTCTCAACACCATCGTACCTCTTCGCAAAGTCGCCCGCCTCCTTCATGTTACCGAAGGTGATGGGTTCTACGTTTGTACCATCCAGACCAGTCCACCGTGTTTGTTTCTTGTTCGATGGAACAAACAGTGTCGGTTTGAATGGAATCTTTTTCTTGACTCGTAAGCCGTTTTCGACTCCACGATATAACAGGTTGTTACCATAACGGGCAACGGAAGTATAAAACTCCATGTGGTCTCCTCATAATATAAGTGGTATTATACCACAGCGGGCGCAGAATGTCAATCAATTACTTTAAATCTTTCACTGCGTTTCCACGGTTCTTGTTGCATATTCTCTGGATACAATCTATGTTCCTGAGTAACCATCAAATCTTTTTTAACTACTTGCGTGGTGGGGTTAGGTGGCCAGAATGACCTTGGTATTTGTGGATACACATCACGATCAAATTTGTTGTAGGTATCAAACATCTCTTCTTTGGATTTACCAAATCGTAGAGAGTTTCCATTCGCCCACGGATGTAGGAATGTGTATTCTTTTAATTTATATTTGTCCGTCTTTTCGAACTGAAGAGTACAGTAAGTTTTGTACAGTCTCTCTAGTACTCCATATGGGCCACAGTTAATAGGAAATTGTTTGTTTGATAACAAGTGATAACTGTGACGTGCGAGATCTCTAGAGAACGAATAACATCCCATAAACAAACCTATGTTTGCATACTCAATGTCTCGTGTTTGAACTATTGATACGAGATACCTAAACATATCTTCGTGTTCGGGCCATAGATAAGTGTCGTGTTCAGTAACCCAGAATCGTTCATCGGTTAAAGATGCCTGTCGCATAAGTTCCCAATGAGAACACATTCCCGCCCTTTCTGTGGGTGAGTGTGGTTCTTCAAATTCAAACCTGAGTTTCTTATTATTTCTATCCAACGTCATCAACGACCATTGCCAGTTGTATCTGGCACAGTGTTCTTCGAAGTCGGGATGTTTAGGTGTGATTGCCTCGAATGGAATAATTTCTACTAAATCAGACACACACTCAAACGACTCTTTGGATATCTCATGATACTCCATAGATGCATCGTTGTCAGGCATAACTATTTGGTAGAATTTCAACTTACTCATAACAACCTTATTTATCTAGGGGTGAAGGGGGAAGAATGACTTCCCCCCTCGAATATCATACTAAAGGGGCTAAACAAAGAACTGTTATAACGAAACTCGTTACGAAAATAAGAGTTTCTAGCACCCAGTCGTATGAGGATCGTATAGAACGATCTTTTAGGGTTTTCATAATTAACCTCGAAAAATTAACCTATGTTTATTTTACGAGGACGCTTCTCTTCGGGTAATACTACCTTTAAATTAATTACAAGTATACCATTACTATAAGAAGCTCCGTCTACTTCGACATATTCACTCAAGCGGAAAGTACGTCTAAACTTCTTGGTAGAGATCCCTTTGTGAAGGTATTCACCTTCGTCTTCAGAGTGTTTACTCTCACCGCTGACGCTTAACGTTCTTTCTTTCTGCTCTATATCCAGATCGGATTCCTCGAATCCAGCTAATGCCAGTTCGATTGAGTACTCTGTTGAGGATCGCTTAACAATGTTGTGAGGTGGATAATTATCCTTGGCATGCCTCGCTACAAAATCAAGTTCATCTAGAAGATGATCGAACCCTACAAAAGACGCTCGTGGAAATAGTTGTGATGCTTTAAGATTAGTCATATTTTTTCTCCTTTTAAAAAGCAAGTTAAATGAATGCCCGACCTATTCGGCACATTCGACTGTATTTATACTTTTGTTATTTTCTAAAAGTATATACTTGGATCTGGATCTCCCTCGACTCCAAAACTAAATGTCACCCTACTTATTTGGGGAACCACTTGGTGATGTGTACCACGAGGTATCCAGACGTAATCTCCTGGCTCGAAGTCAAAGAATTCGTTATTGTTAACTCCTTCTACTTTTAACTGCAAGGTTGAGATTACTTGAACCAAGAACACATCCATTGAATCTTTGTGCCATGGATAACTATCACTAGCATATCCAAATCCACTAAACGCAATGTTTGTGATCTTGTTTCCGTGTAACGCAAATGTATCTTGCATTTCTGCTTCGATCTGTTTTGCGAACTCTGGTGCGGATGGTCTAGTATGAAAACTATTCAGACCAATCCGCATTTTACTTGTGTTGGTGTCACACGCCTCTTTGGGATGTGTGTCTAACATCGACATATACTGATTCCAGTCATACGTCATTTCAATAGGAAGTTTACCACGAAACGGTTTCTTCTCCGCAATGTGATCTTCTATCTCATCACCTTGAAATATACCAAAAAAATCCATCGATTACTTGTTACCTATATTATACTTAGGACAAAGTTCCCACTCGTCCTTCTCTTTAAAGCCAATGATTTTGATCTGTCGCATTGGCGCACAGTCCTGAGCAACCTCACCATTCTGGATCTCTACGAGTCCCCAGTCTGCCAATAGTGTTGCAATTGTATTCCGTCTTTGTATGTCAGATAGTTCAAGATTAGACTTCTTACCATCCAACATGAATAATTCTTTGAAGTGTACTATGAAGTACCTACCTTGTTTGTGCAATATATGACACGATTGAAATAATTTATTTTCCTTGCGAGACGCCACGCCTATCCTTGTAAGTGTTTCTCTTACTTTGAGAAAGTCGTCTGGTTCCGTCAAGGTGACCTCCAACATTTTGGAGACATTCCATTCTACGATATTATTTTCTTCCACCTTTATTCACCTTATTTTTTATTATGTTAAGTTGAGAGGTAGATAAGAGAGGTAGGACTTGAATGGCCTTTTCATTACTATATCCATAATACTCTTTTATCACATCAACGTTACTGTCAGTTTCGGGTTTAACCCATTTAGAGAAACGTTTTCGTTTCCTAACTATATTTAGTAAAAACTGAAATTGTAACTTTCCATCAAGGTGATGATACCTGTTCATCTCATTGGCCATATAAACGGTATCGGGGAAGTAAGATAGAGAACGGTTGACCATGAACGGAGAATACTTTTTCTCCACATCTGGATCTACCATTACGTCCTTCTTACCAAAGGTGATTTCATTCACAAACTGAAAGGGATTCATATTTGTTCTATCTCCATATCACATTTTTCTAAGAACTTTAACCCTTCGTCAGATCTTAGATGTGGGTTTCTCCAGTATACTTTCTTGATACCAGATTGGTGAATTAATTTCGCACAGTCTATACAAGGTGCGGTCGTAGTGTATATATCTGCATTATAACATGATTCAGAACTCATGGCAACTTTCGCTATGGCGTTAGTCTCTGCATGTAACACTTCTTTCCTAGTCTTTGGTTCTAATTTAACACCAGACTTAGGATTATATCCTTTGGGGAAAACGATCTCCTCACAGTTGTTACTCCAACCAGAAGGCATACCATTGTACCCAATAGAGATGATGCGTTTATCTTTTACAATAACCGCACCAACTTTTAATCTTTTTGCACTTGACAGTTCCGCAAAAGTTTCTGCGGTTTCCATGAATGCCTTTTCCCACTTGTCTACCATTGGTGTATCACTCCGCTAATAATAAAGAAACAAGTTATAAAATTAACTAGGACAATGACCGAACGAATGATCGCAATCAAGTCAGCCTCTCGATCGGTCGTTCCCTCTTTTTCACCAAGGGATTTTGCCCAGAGTCTCCAGTATTTTCTCATTTAAATAATGTCAGTTGCATACCTTGATCAAACGAATGTGCGAGTTTGGTCTGCCAGTTATCGCAACGATCCAACTCGTGTTTCGAGATATTATATCTATACTTTGGATCCCAACCTTCTTCGATCTCACCCGAAGTGATTGCTTGATCTAGTGAAGAGTAAACACCAGCGATGTACTCTTCCTGTTCCCTAACCATTTTAACAACATACATGTCCATTATATGTACTCCACATTTGCCATGCATTCTGTGAGACACGCAACCATGTTTAGTTCGTGATCTGCCACAAATGCATTCTTGTATTGATAATCAGCGAGGATCAGAACTAACTGCGGAATCGAGTTAGGTGATACCTTGCCCTCCATTGTATCGTATATACCACGATAGATACTAGCTGGTTCTAGGTCAATGTTATTGACAACCCAACTACGCATCTTCTTAAAGTCTTTACTTTTAAGCATGGCATAAAGGTCATTGTAGTTGCCATTTCCGTTAGAAATGAGAACTCCAGTGTCCAAATTACCACCGATGGAATGACGTTGTGCCTCGTTGAGTACACGTCTCCAGTCGGGGGCGTATCGCATGATCAGTTCCGCAATGACTTCGTTGGTATACGAGATACCCTCGGCATCTAGAACCTGAGACAAACGTCCCATGAACTGACCACACAAATCTGCAAGAACTTTCTTAGAGTTGGTGAACTCGTATACACTGCATCGTGAGTGTAGTGGTTCGATAACCTTGTTCTTGAAATTACAGGTAAGAATAAACCGACAGTTGTCAGAGAACTCTTCGATGAATCCACGTAACGCTGGTTGCGTTGATTGTGGATTAAGGTAGTCCGCCTCATCTAAGATTACAACCTTGTAACCACCTGAGAGAGAGATAGATGAGGCGAACTGTTTGATCTTACCACGGAGTGTATCAATGTTACCGTCTTCCGATCCATTGATTACAATGTGGTCTAAACCTAATTCGTTACAGATCGCACGTGCGACCGTTGTCTTACCAGTACCAGCCGTACCAGTGAACATCATGTTGGGGATCTCCCCATTGTCTACGATGTTTTGAAATGTTTTCTTGAGATCTGACGACAGAATAGTGTCAGAGATTTTTGATGGTCGATACTTCTCAACCCAAAGAAAGTCAGTAGACATTTGTTTCTCCATGATAAAAATAAAATATGTTTCGTAAGATGTACATTGTACACTATATGAAACAGAAAGTCAAGGGGTTCTTCGACATTGTCTTTAAGGACTTTACCCATTGCCCTTGTTCCGATCAAGATTCTTATTTAAGCGCTTCTATGATCTGTGCCTTCGTTGACCTAGTGGTCACCTTCACGCCTTGGTGTTTTGCAACATCCAAGAGTTGTGCTTTGGTGAGTCCGCTGTAGTCTTCGGTAGGTGTATCGCCTACTGCATCATTAATTATCTCTGCGGTACTAGGTGCATCACCTAGAAACTTTTTCGCAAGATGATAAGTAACAAAACCACCGACAATTACTAATAGTAATATATCCATAATCTACTCCTCTACTTCTGATTCAGTAGACTGTGCAGCCTCTACCATATTAATTACTTGCACCGCTTGATCTCTTAGCTGTCCGATGGTCGTGAGTTCTTCACCCTTAAATCCACCTCTCTGCACAACGGTATCGATTACCGCAACTGTTGACCGAGCGACACGGTTTGATAAATCATTCAATTGTTCTTGATCTGACATTTTATACTCCATACTTAGATGTTTTTTCTAGAGCAATAAAATACTCTAGCTCTGATTGCTTCGACTTGAATTGAGAAATTAACTTCTTAGAGATATTCACTTCGAAGTCTTCATTCACTACTTTCAAATTATTTACATTTAGGATAAAGTTGAAGTCGGCACCTTCAGGGTAACTACCTTCAACATCTATTGAGAATACATTTGAAGTTGCATCCTTACTATCCACGACTGAGAGTTGAACCGATCCACCAGACGGTGTAATCGAGATTTCACTATGTCCCAGTACAGAGGCAGCCCTCTTCACTTTACCCAATGTATCTATATCTAGTACAAAACTAACGTCCGCTTCAGGCATGATGATGTCCTTGTTAGGGGCAGTCAACATATCTGGATCAGAGAAGTAGTACTTGATCTTACTACGTCCAGTAGAATCACCAACAGTCACGAACCCTTCCGAGAATGTGAGATGTGGTTTGTCTACTAGAGACAGTACAGACAGAAACTCGTTGAGGTCATAGATACCAAATTGACTTGGCATTGTTTCCTCTAGTGACGTTTGTGACATCACGTTACGAGCGACAGATATAGTCTTGAGTGTGTTTCCTTCTTGGAACACAATGTTCGGGTTAATACTCGCATAGTTTTTGAGTACATTTAAAGTTTTATCAGATAATTCCATAATTAATTCCTACAGTTGATCGGTTAATGTTGCATATTATAACACAGGCAGATGACATTGTCAAGCCGCCTCTTTCATTTTAGAGAAGTTTTTCTCTTTGACAAACTCAATACGTCTATCGAAAGCCGCATCTTCGAGTTCACCTTTGTGTGAGATCACAAACACATGGGTATCTTCACCCAGACTGTTAATGATCTTCATCAAGTTATCGACACCATCATCATCCAAAGATGAGTCGAATGTCTCATCCAGAATCAGTAGGTTAGTCGCAACTGAGTTCTTCATCTTCGCAATCTGTCTCCACGTAAATAGTAGGGACAAATCGATACGTTGTTTCTCACCCTCAGAGAATGAGTCATACGTAAATGCATCACGGTGACGTGAACGGATAGTCTCTTGGAAACTCTCGTCCAGATCAAAGTGTACAAAGAAGTCTAAAATTTGTAGGTACTGATTTGTCAATTGATTAATAACAGGAATGTACTGTTTAATAATCTTGGTCTTGATACCTGTGTCTCTAAGTAGTTCTGCGTTTACTTGGTTGTACGCATACTGTTCATTCAACTTATACTTGTTCTCAGTCAAAGTCAGTTCGGATTCACGTAGTGTTTCTAGTTCAGCGTTTGCCTTTTCTAGATCACCTGTCTCCCCTTGTGCCTTAGACAGATCTGTATGTATAGATGTAATGTTCTTTTGTAAACGAGAGATCGTCTGATTGTTATTGTTCAGTTCGTTCTGCCAGTTACGGATTGCTTCAGACATTGCATCATAGGATTCTTGTAGAGACTTATAGTCCTCATCCTTTTCTTTGGCCAGTGCCATAGTGTCGTTGAGTGCATTCGCCTTTCTTTTTGCTTTCGCAACTTTCTCATCACGGATCTCTTGACTGATATCTTGATCACAAGACGGACATACTTCGTTCTCTTCAAAGAACTTAGACTCTTTGACCAATGCTTTGATCTGAGTCTTGAATGATGACATGTACTCGGTCAGTTCTTTTGCCTTGACCGAAAGATCATCTATCTGCCTTAATAGAGGTGGTTGACGTTCCTCAACCATCGTACTGAGTTCTGTGTTGCGTTCTTGTAACTCTACAATCTCCGCATTGATCTCTTCAATCTTATCCTCTTTTTCTTTACGGTATGCAGTGTTTACTGCATTGAGATCACGTAGGTATTTCTTCTGTGCGTTGATCTTGGTCTTGCACATTTCTAGATTGTGATTAGATGTCTGGATCTCATCTTTAAGAATACTCATCTTCTCTTTGAGTAGTGAGTTCATCTTAGAGAATACATTGATATCCAATAGATCTTCGATGACATCACGTCTTGCACCCCCAGACAATTGCATGAACGGTACAAAAGAACTTGATCCCAGAACAACAATCTGGTGGAAACTCTTGTGAGTCAACTTCAGAATGTTCTTCTCTAGAACCTGTTGATATTCCTTCGCATGTGAGTTCTGATTGATCATGTTCCCACCTTGCCATATTTCAAACTTATTAGGCTTGATCCCACGTACAATTTTATACTCTTGGGAATTGACAGAGAACTCTACCTCAACAAGTGTACCTTTGTTGTTGATAGAATTGACCAATTGATTTTTAGATACCTTGCGGTGGGGTTTTCCAAATAGACCGAACGACAGGGCATCCAACATCGTGGATTTGCCTGCGCCATTATGTCCAACCACAAGAGTTGTTGGGGAACTAAGAAAGTCTAACTCAGTAAAGTTATTACCAGTAGACAGAAAGTTCTTGAATCGGAGTTTCTGAAATTTAATCATAGGGTGGTATTATACCATATTCATCATCTATTGTCAAGGATTAATCTAGTGTGCCGTCCTCGTACCGTCCACACCAATTACACGAAGCACCCTTCTCAACTTCAAGGGTGGTTTTCTCAACTGGACATTCACATATCCAACTTTCAAACTTAGACATCACATCAGCCGCATCATCGACTGCCGTCTTCTTACCGAAGATCGAATCATAGTTATCCATGTATTTCTTACTAGGAGCTTTAGACTGGATACTATCTCCAGTTACATCATTCTTAGTTGGCATTGATCAACTTACCGCCTTTGTCAGATACCTCTTTCACCACATCTGCGAACATACCTTTGTTCTGGTGACTCATAGACTGATAGTTTTTCTTATCTCTTCGCTTCGAGATACCAGCCTTTCGCATTAGTTTCGCTTTCTTTCCGTTCATCGTAAAACCTCGTTTGATAAAATCTATTATCGTTAATATTATTGTCCGCATACACACAAGCGTATGTGGATCTCAGTTTATCGGACAAGTTATGGCCCGATGCATGTTCAGTGTTACCGTTTATACAAATGATATCACCAGCTTTCAGTTTCGGTGATACCACATGACCGTCATCTTTATTCATGACTTCCAACCCACCGTTACTCTTGTCAACATCATCAAGGATGACCAGACAATTTATAGTATGATCCGTTATGGGTTCGTCCCTTTCAATACTGTTGTCAGTGTGGGGACGAAATATCATACCGTCTTTAGGATGTTTCCAAACTAGTTGATCGTTAAACAACCAAGGAGTTTTAGTCTCCAACAACTCCGTAACTATGTCGTACATGAAAGGGGACGTATAGAAATTCCACAAAGGTTTACTCTTCTTGGCGGCACAACCCACACCTCTCCAAACAGGATCATCTTTCAGATACTCATCTACAACCATACCACCATGATATTTTAAGGCAACTATATCACGTGGCAGTAGAACGTTTTTGAGATGCACCCATCCTTTCTGCTGATAGTGGTTAAGCAACCTCTACGTTCTCCGCTTCTTTCATTAAACTATTTATTTCTCGTTTGATCCGATTCTTATCTAGATCCGTATTTATATTGTCAACATATTGGTTGACCAAAGTGGCTGTATCGTCAATCTTTATGTTGTCGTCACTCACTGCACCACCTCTAAACTCCGAGAAATCTTCTGCAATCTTTAGTTCGTGTATCTTCTGCGATTGTACACGATCTACGAATCGTTCGAATTTATATGGATCTCCCTTGTTTACCACAATGATCTTAACAAACTTATCATCGAGATAACGCATATCCTTAAACTTGAAGTCCTCTATCTTCTCATGATCATAGTAGATCTTCTCGTGTATTGTAACAGGATTATGGACTGGTGTCAACTCTCTTGTTTCAGTATCAAGAACGTGGAAGTATTTCTTGTCATCACAATCAGACCAGAAGAACTCCATCTGTGATCCTAGATAATGAATGTTACCTTGTGACGAACGAGTGTGGAAGTGTCCAGACAGAACCAGATCAAATCTCTGGAACGGTTGCATCGACATACCACCGTGACACGGAATACCTTTAGACATCTCGAACCCATCCAACTCTAGGTGAGCTCCTACTACATCTGCCTTACAATTCGCAAGGAAGTCAAGTGTGTCCTTCTCGTTCTCTTGATTAATCCAAGGTACTAACGCCATATCCATCTTACCATAACGCATGACAGTATTCTCAAGAATCACATTCACTTCATTCATATAGTGACCTTGTAATTCTTTTAGTGCGTTTAGTTCGTTAGTATTCTTAAAGTAAACGTCATGGTTACCCACGATGATATCCATAGTGATACCATACTCACGTAGTTTCTCTAGAAAGATCTTACGGTTGTGTTGTAGTGCCTTAAAATTGATTGTCTTACGGTTATCGTAATAGTCACCCAAGTGTACAATCTGTTTGATATCGTTCTCTAACAGATATGGGAAAAAGACATCCCGATAGAACTTTTCTTGATAGTCCATAAAGATGTCAGACGAATTACGGATGCCACAGTGGGTATCATTTAGTATTGCGATTTTCATTAATCGCTTACCTCAATACCGAGAGATTCGTTTGAATTAAAGTGGTAACCCATCGACTTCATAAAACTTTCGAACACTTCACATAAATCATCACGTGATAAATCCTTCTGCATGATATCTATAGTGACACGTGTGTTAACAGATGTTTCGTGTTCGTAGGGGTTACACACTAACGAAATATACGGTTTATCTGTTGACGGATTGTTATAATTCATGATGCTCATAATATATACCTTTGTTAAATATAGTTGACATTATACCACATGGGCAGTATAATGTCAAGTATTTTAATCAGTAAAGTGTCCAGTCAAATCTGAGTCAACGTTTACTGCACGTCTCTTACGTTGTTTCTTCTCTTCTTTGGCATACTGTTTGAACTCTGCATCAGCAGACTTAACGACATCAATTCTTTGTCTGAGTACATCAACAAATGGTAGTACATTACTATAGTCTCCCATCTTGTCTTCGTCCGACAGATCAATGAACTGTTCGATTCCCGCCTCTGCGATATACTTCATCTTGATATCTTGTTGACGTTTCTCACGTTGGATTCTACGTAGAAAGGCATACCAAGTAATCTGAGTAAAGTATGCGAACGCATTGGGTTTACCAGATCTTGTTGCGGCTTCTAGATTGTAATTCTCGATTGCTTTTAGACAGTTCTCCACCGCATCCATTACCATTTCCTCACGGTAAGTGTATCGAACGAAGTTTGCCTTATGTGATAGACCTTCTGCAATCTTTAGAAAACATTCCGCAACATAATTAGGAACGACAGGTTTCTCCTTACCAGCCTCCTTACACATTCTTGCATGACTAACGTAGGTTACCACTGCCTGCGAGAAGTCAGCATTATTTACGTAATGGGGTTTTTCTTTTGGTTTCATTTTATATATCACTCCTAATATAACGTACATTATACCACATTTGGTACTCTGTGTCAACTGTAAAAAAATTTAAATTAACGCTTGACAAAAGTTGCCACTTCCTGTATAATCAAAGCCGTCTTTGCCCCGCTGTGAACATACGATTTAGTGCATGGTTGGAAACTTGATAACATTACTATCACTGTCTCCACCTTCATCCTTATTGTCTGCCATCTTATCCATGAGTTCATCTAACATAGAAGTTGCAACCTTAGCCGCTTCCCTCTGTTGTTGATAATCTTGACCGTTCTCTATCTCTTCGATCGTCATTCTATACTGTTGTAACATCTGAGGCATCGGATAAGTTACTGCAACTATGGACGGCGATTTCAAAATTACAAAAGTTTCGGGATCGTCCATGTATGTCATGAATGAACGGAATGAGTGGTATCTAGTTTTATCGGGTGCAATATCCGTTTGCAATTTTAACGCACGTCTCATAACAACATCGTAATCGTCCTCTTCGATAATTTCGGCAAGAACTTCTTCCCCTGTTACAAGTTTTATATGTTTCACCGAATAGAGATCTAGATCACTCATCATTATGTCCTTTTAAATTTATAGGGTAGATCTTATATCTGAACCCTTCTTTAGTATATATCTTAATCCTTTCAGCTGAATGTTTCAGAGTAAAGTTTTTGTGACCTCTAGTATGTAGATCGTCTGATATATCATAAAGCTTAGTAGTACGCCCATCGTCAGACTTTCGTAACCCTCGGCCGATAGATTGAAGAACCTTAACTTGTGATTTACTTGGAGAAGCAAATATGATATTATGGAGATTCCGTATATTAATCCCAGTAGAAAAAGTTCCAAGTGAGGCAACAATGATAGCATTTTTCTGTCCTTCTACGATTCCTCTTATCTGTTCACGGTCAGTCGCATCGACTTCCCCTGACACATAAAAGACCTTACGATCATCTTTTACTTTTTCTTTTATTTGATCGTAAAGCAACTTCCCATGTTTTTCAACAAACTGAAATAGTACCAGTGTGTTCCCTTCCTGTGACATAGCGAGATTGGTAACGAACCGCAATCTGTCGGGGTTCGTAACTATGTAGTCAATCTCTTCCTGATATGATTTATCCTTCATCATCTCACATATATCATTATGGTATCGCAATAACAGGACAGATATGTCCAGTTGTGCCAATGTTTTATCTTCTTGCAGTTTTACGGTGGTAGTCACCGTGAATGTGGGGCCGAATAAACCTTCCAACACTAACTTGTTTGTCTCTGTACCGTCAAGTGTACCTGTCGTACCAAACCTATATGAGGCATTGATACACTTGTCCATCATAGTCGCAAGTGACTTCGCCTTAAATAAATGTACCTCATCACCGAATACAGAATCAAACTGTGTAAACCAGTCTGTACCGAATCGGTAGATCGACTGCCATGTAGAAATGATAATTCGTTTATCGGTCGTCTTCTCTTTACCTGAGTAGATACGGTGTGCCTCGTTGGCCACATCCATACCGTAATCTTCGAAGTCTTTGTACATCTGTTCCACTAGACTTGTTGTAGGAACAATAATCAATACCTTATTCTCTGTACGTTCTAGTACCCACTTCATAAGGTTGTAGATAATAAACGACTTACCAGAACCAGTAGGTGACAGTAACAGACATCTCTTGTTTTCAATACCATGTACTATCGCATCATACTGATAACCACGAACATCAAACGGTGCATCGTAGTCTTTTATTTCTTTCATGAGTTCGGGATGGTCAACCTTGTTCTTTATGGCAGGATGACCGTACTCTTCATGTTCCACTAACTGTAGTGGATAGAACCTGTCCGCACAGAATTTTTTTAGATGGTTGTAAAGTCCAACAGGTAATGTCTTGGTCACCATGTTGTATAACTTTATTTTACCGTCCCATCTCCGTGCTTTAAATGCAGGCATGAAACGATAGCCAGGAACGAAGAACGAGAAGTAATCTCGTAGTTCCTGACTTTGGTGTGCATTACACTCGACTGATAATAGAGAGTGGTTCTGCAATCCTATGCGAATTTGATTATCCATTAAGGGTGTGATTCAACTCAGTGTACCCACCAACATAACACCAAGTCTCTCCTTCTACAACGAAGATCTGAGGGACAGTCCTGAATTGTGGAATACCAGCGATATCCGTGAGTCGAGTCATCTCTCTAGGATTGATCTCCATCATGTCACGGTATTCGTATTCTAGTTCTTTCCTCTCTAAGAGGTTTTTTGCTTGGGTGCAATACCCACAGTGTTGGCCACCTATTACAATATATTTCATTATGCTCCCGCCTCAAACTGTTTCCATCGGATCATGTTACCGATCGTTTGGTGTCTCCAGTTCAGATTATTAACAATTTCATTTAATGTATCTATAAGAGTTTTAAGATACGCAATTTTTTCTTCACTACGTTGTATCTCTGGATCAGAGTCGTAGTAATGTTCCATCTCACCTTTGAGAATTTTTAGACCACCAAATGGATCTGGTTCCCATCCTTTTGACTTGATTGCATCTTCATCCATCTTGCCGTTATAGTACAACCATTTGTCTTTAAGTAAAATCTTTTGTACATGTTCTGCACGTTTCAAAGATAACTTGGCCGTGGATAGGTACTGCAAATATTTCGCATGTAACATTGGTGTGTTACGTGATGTTTCATCTAACTGGTGCATAGGGATTTGACAATCCGTCTTCCATTCACTCAGTATCATTTCTAAATCTAATTTCATAATCAATCCTCACTTTCTATATAGTCGCACATTAACTCCCAATACTCTTTCGCATCATTGGGTACTACATATGCCATTGTCATTCTCCAACAATTAGTGTATGCACTATGGTAACATAGATCACCGTCACCATAATGACCGAAGTATCCTGCTTTCGCACTCCATCCCTTTTTATCGGGCATAGTCACTATCTTGTCATTCTCTTTATCATACCACTTGAACCAACCATCACCAGTCTCACTCCACGTGAATAGAATATTATATGACGTAGAGTTGGCGTTATTATGCCAGTCAATAAAACCTTGGGGTGGGTACAACTGAGTTAATGCAGATTCTTTGAACCCGACTTCTAGTCGCATATCATGATCGACTTCTTGATAATCTGTTTTGTACTGAGTGTCAGTACCACGATAGTGATCGGGTTTTATCGGGTATGAGAAGGCGGCTCTAGGTGAACCATCGTGATTCTCTCCTCTCTCTAAAACATCTCTTAGGTATTCTTCTGACACATACTCTTCCCCTTGTCCGAGTAAGTCAGACAGAGGTAAGTTAGTTTCGGTGATGTCGTACTTATCACGATACAAATAACGAAACCTTTCTAATATATCAAGAACCCTTGGATTCTTCAATTCAATAAAATGCATATTATCTCAATTCAAAAGACGAAAATCTAAACTCCACATTAAAGGTTAAAAACTGTACGGTAGACGTATTGGCAGTCAACGCTATAGAACTAATGTTTGTTGGTATACAGTCCTTATATAGTATCTGCGTATTTGCGTTATTATGACTGGATAGGATACTGACAGTAATGTCACGGTATGGATTGAACTCTGCATCTGAATTAGATGTCTGATTTAAGTTCAACGTATTCTCTAACCAACCTTGCATCTCTTTATATGATACCATGTTTTCGTCAAGTATGATATCCATAGTAAGACTACCGTATGTAATCTTATCTCCCGCTAAAGGGATAGAAGTAATCCTCGGTGTTCCCAGTTCCAATGGAGAAACTGTAGAGCCAGGGTGGTTCACTCCTTGTGCAAAGTACTCAAGGTTTGGGTAATTTTGCCTACTTATTATAACACGAAATCCAGTAGGTTGCAAGTAGTTTTTGTTAGTAGTTAATTCTGCCATTAAATATTCTCCATTTACCCTTCTATTTATACTCGTTATAAACCTTAAAATTAGGAAAATTAAGGGTTGACAAACTTTGCTACATACTGTATAATGTGTAACTGATGATGAGGTATTACAAATGATTTTAAGTCACAAAGATGCACTGTATGGTGCAAACGCTTTTGATGAGTTCTTTGGAAACATAGAACGCATCGATGAATACATGAGACAAGTCAAGATGGAACGTATGGAATCCTTTCCGTACTCACTGCCTGGCATGGGGCCAGAAGAAGACTTGTTCAGTGATTTCGATATACATCCTTCTGAGATGGAGTTCGTAATCGCAGAATCGCCTGCACAACAATTCATGTCCTATATGGAGATTGTCACGTCCGCACCTGTGGAAGCATCAATCCCAGGCAAGGGACTGAAGTGGGTGATTAAAGAAAAGAATACCAACAAAGTAATTGGTATGATTCGTTTCGGTTCCCCTACTATTAATAGTAAACCCAGAAACGAATGGTTAGGAAGACCGCTAGACAGTATGAATCCAGACGTAATGAAAAGGTTCAATGACTCCGCAATCATGGGGTTTAACATTGTACCTACTCAACCGTTTGGTTTCAACTATCTTGGTGGTAAATTACTGGCCGCAATTTGTTGTTCCCATTATACACGTGAAGCATTGAACAAGAAGTACAACAGTAACTTCTGTATGTTCGAGACTACATCATTATATGGTTCAACTAAGTCTGCTTCGCAATACGATGGTATGAAACCATTCTTGCGATTCAATGGTTTGACAGACTCAAACTTCTTGCCACTTATCAATGACGACACTTTCCGCAGACTAAGTGCATGGTTCATTGAAAAGAATGGTGGTGAACCCTTGGTTCCAGTTGACGCCTCATCACGTAAACTAAAGACTCAAACCAAGATGGCATCTATCATCAAAGCCTCTCTCAAGGTACACGATGAAGTTGCCTATAAGAAGTTCTGTCAAACTTTCTCTGATGCAAAGGATCTGACCGAACAGAAACGTTCGTTCGTATCCACATACGGTTATGAAAACGTACCACAGTATCTAAACTTAGAAACTGATACACTAATTAAGAAGGAAAACTTCGACAGATTCTCTCTAGAGGGTGTCACAGAATGGTGGCGTAAGAATGCCATCAAACGTTATGACAAACTCAAGAGTGAAGGTCGTCTGAGACGTACCGTGGAAACATGGAATGTAAATGCAGACGATATTGATATTATAAGATAAGATTCTTATAAATAACATTGTGTTTTATAATTCTCGTTGAGTCTTATACTTCACTTAATTTAATCCAATAGGAGAAACATATGGCTATTATAGCACTGGCAGATTATGCCAATTCAAACTGTGACGCTGTTGCGTTACCCGACTACACCGATCTTGGTGTAACATCCGTAAAAAATATCAAACTACCATTCGATCAGATTCACATTGATGATATCGAAGGTAATATTGGTAAGGTAGAAACTCACACTCCCGCTGAAATCGAACAGTTGCGAATGTCTTTCGCAGATGGTGTGGACAATCAAGAATGTCCCCCAGCTGTTTACTTCCGTGGTGATGAATACGAGAAACCTTATGTTCTTGTATATGGTTACGGTAGATCCGAAGCGATTCGTGCTTTGGGACAAAAGGACTGGATCTTTACTTTGTTCGCTGGTACACCAGAACAGATGGAAGATGTACAAGCAAGAGAGAACGAGGGATACCCCAAACATCTCAACAAAGAAGTTGATATGCGTAAACACTTGAGTCGAAAAGTATCTACTGGTCGTATCAAGAATAGTGAGAAGGCAATTCATGACGAGTTCATAAGAATCTATGGTAAGACCAGAGATAAGACTTGTAGGAACCGTGTAGTAAAAATGGTTATGGAAGAGACAGGAACACCTCAACCGTATATCCTATACACGTCCATACCTAAAGTACAAGACTGGATCGAGAACCACTCTTCTACAGAATACACTCTTGGTGGTGAATATAATGAAGCGACTGATACTTATGGTGCATGTATTGGTGAAGGTTACCAGTATCGTGTTATCATGCAAGCCATTACACGTTACGTGGAAACAGGTAAATATACAGATCTAATCGGACACGTTGGATCTCCAACCGCAAAGGCAACTATCGATATTAAGAGAAAGAAGTTCCTTAAAATGTTGGATCAACACAAGTCAGATCTTCAAGCATGTGGACTAGATGTTTTCCCATTGCGTGTTCTAGGTTTCCTTCCGCAAGTACGTGGTAAAGAAAACTTAAAAGAATTAGTAAAAATCGCTTGACATTGACCTAAGATTTATGGTATAATATATACATATTATGCGGAGTTGGTATAACGATTACGTTAGGTGTCCAACCTAAAGATGGAGGTTCAAGTCCTCTGCTCCGCTCCAAATTAAATCTCTCTCGCCCCACTTCGGTGGGGTTTTTTTATGGCCAAAAAAAAGGGACTCCGAAGAGTCCCTTAAAATGTGGTAGGTTAACCCTACTCTTATTTTTATATACCTTATGTGAGGATGTTGTCCACACGGAAGATACGGTAGTACTGGTTAGATTTAGCAGCAGCCAAACCGTCAGAAGGTGTTGCACCCACGTATGGGTTACTTGCCATACCATATCGAGTTTTGAAACCGATTTTTGGTTGGAAAGTATCTTCACCAACTGCTTTAACCATTTGTAACGGTACATATGGGCAGTAGAATACACCAGAGTCATAAGTGTTAGTACCCTTATAACCTACAGTGATGTAGTCAGTTTGTGCATATGGATCGATGTATACTTTGATACGACCGTTCAATGTACCAGCAAAAGTATTACCAGTGTCATCAACTTGCAATTGAGTTGACATAGCAGGTGAATAGTCAAGAAGACCAGATGCAGACAATGCTGTAGCAACGTCAGAAGAACAGATAACTACGTTACCTTTTCCACGTCTTGTTTCTTTAGCAATGACATTACATTCACGGTCGATCTGTACTACTAGACCTTTGAACTTCTCAGCACTCCAACGTCCGTCAGCGTCTGAAGACAAGTTAAAGATACCATTCTTAGTAACGTTAGCTTGTAGACAACCAGTTTTCGCTTGAGAGTTGATTGTACGAATAACTTCACGGTTGATTTCCGCAAGGATCTCAGTTGAAAGAATATTCGCAAGTTCAGTTTCAGCGTCAAGACCGTGGATTGCTTTAAGGTCTTGAGCAAGTTCTAGTGAGTATTCAGCTTTAAGAGCACGTGACTTTGCAGTTACGGTTTGCTTCTCAATGGTGAATCCCATTTCTTCGAACGCAGCTCCACCACTTGAACCATATGCTTCCATATTGGCAGTAGTATCACCTGTTCCTGTTCCACCAGCACGTAGAGCATCAGCAGAGTCACCACTAGGAGCGATTCCGTTGAAACCAGATACGTTGTCTGAGTCATGAGTACCTACACCAGAGAAGTTAGTTTCTGCTTCGTTGAACAGAGCTTCACGTGATGAAGTTGAACCAGCACCGTAACGTGATTTCATCGCAAAGATGAGACCAGTTGGGCCGTTCATAGGTTGTACACCACATACATCGTATGCGATTAGATTAGGCATCGCACGGCGAACTAGTGAGATCAAAACTGGATCCCAAGTACCGATTGAACCTGTGTTAGCACCAGCGGGAGCTGCTTCTGTCATAAATCCAGATTCAGCTGAACGGGCTTCTGCCATTGCTTTTTCTTGGTTCTCAAGAATTGCAGCAGTTACCGCTTTACGGTGGTGATCTTTAATTTCGCCAGCAGAACTTTCGTTAAGTACTGGTGACCACTTTTCGATTAATTGATCGTAAGATTGTTGCATTTTATTATTCCTTACTTAATAGTTTTCTTAATAGCGTTAACATACGCATCCATTGAAGAAGATAGTTCTACAGTTTGATCTGCATCATCTTCAACTTCAACGTCTTCGCTTACTACGCTTGTTTCTTTTTGTGCTGAGAAATGTGACTCTACTACGATACCAACTTTCTTAGAAAACGATTCCTCGTCATCAAACTCGATACCTTCGATAAGTCCGTGTAATTTCTCAATTTGGGTGTCAGCTAAACCTTTAGCAGCTTCAGCGATGATTGAATCACGCTTCATTACTTCTAGTTCTTCTGCCAACTTAATAGCGTTACCAGTGGTTGAGTTAAGTTTTTCTTCCAACTCAGTTACTTGTTCTGCCAGTTCGTCAACTAGGTCAACTTTAGATTCAGGAACTTCAATGTAAGACTCAGTAAAGAGATCCTTCATTTTGTCCATGAACGTTTCTGCGATTTCAGTACGGAGACCGTTCTGTACCGCTACCTTGTTATCTTCCATCCAAGATTCAACTACATAGTTGAGGTAAGAATCTACTTTCTCAACAAGATCACCTTTAATAGATGATACTTCTTCAGCAAGTTCTTCTTTGTACTGTGACTCTAAACGATCAACTTCTTCTGATAGTTTAGATTTAACAGCAGCCTCAAAGATAACAGCAGTTTTCTCTTTGAACTCTTCTGACAAAGTTGCTTCAGATTCTACCAACGCATCCAACTCGGAAGTTGTATCGATAGTTTCTGCAACTACTTCATCCGCTTCTACTTCAACGCCTTCTTTACGAACTTGAGCATACATGCTTTGTAGGTCAGCTTTAGACTGTCCTTGCATGTAGTCAACCATCGCACTAATTACACCAGCTTTAGTTTTTGGTGTAGGTGGGGCGGCTTTAGTAGTAGCGTCAGCAGCTTTATCCACGGATGCAATAGATTCAGGTTCAGTAGTTGCCTCTGGATCTGGTTTGCCCTTTGGAGCAGGTGCTTGTGCTTCTTCGAGAGTTTCCTCCACGATTTCGTTATCAATTTCATCGTGAAGTTCAACTTCGACTTTATTTTCTTCAGTCATAGTGACTCCTTATATACTAGATTTGATTAACGAGAGGAAATTTTTAAACTCACGAATTTGCACTTCTGGACGAAACGCTTTCGGTGCGGTTTTAATTTCAGTCTCTATATCTTCAATAATCTGAGGTTCCAAAATGCCGTTATTCCAAACCCAATCTACACCTTCCATAATTCCATTGACGAAAGCATCTGGTGCAGATGGATCTTGTACGATATCTACCGTACTAAGAATAAAGTCGTCTTTGACGTACATAGCGCCATTTCTTTGTTCCAGACTTCCCATACCACGAGTTGACACACCCAATTGTACACCACCATCAAGGAGACCTTTAACAATCTTACCCATTGGAGTATCCAATATTTGTGCCTTTCCTACCACATCATTACCTTCGAAACGAAGATCGGTGATGAGGTGAGAAACTTTATCTAAGTTAACGGTCGGGCCTTCGGGATGATTTAATTCCCCTACCGCACGTTTCTTAGAAACTTGTTGATCGACATATGTACCCACTGCCTTTTCCATAATAGGTTTTGGGTATATACGTCCATTTCTGTTCTTTGATTCTGTTTGAATGAAGATTCCTTCAATGACGTAATTCTTCTCGCCATTTTCTTTCTTCTCTACGATACACTCAAGATCGTTTTCTTTAAATTCGCTAATTAACTTCATTTGATTTTACCACCAAGTGATTTTACTGTAGTCTTCAGCGTCTTCAATGCCTCTGACTCTTTCTTGAAAACATCTAGTTTGTCACCGTCAATATAAACACAGAAACCCTTTGGTTCCTTTACGATAACAACTGGTACTTTAATAGATCCAGTAGTTTTAGCCGAGTACACGACCTCACCCTTATACTTGGGCGATTTTCTCTCTCGGATCTCTTTAAATGTTTTCACTACAAGTATTTTCCTTTTACGTACATTTATTTATACAAATGAAGTTTTTTATAATGAATTAATCTAAGTCTTCTTCGGTTTCGTATTCCACGTCATCGTGGTCTTCTACCGTTTCTGCTTCTTCGAAACCGTCATCTTCGTCATCTTCGACTTCTTCGGTCTCAGCTTCATCGAATGATAACTCTTCAACTTCTTCTTCAGATGGTTCCCCACCGTTGAACATGTTGTTCGCTACAGCTACTTTCTCTGCTTCAATTGCATCATCAACTTTACTACTCAACATATCATTGAATAGGTCAGATGCATTATTAAAGTTTGATGCTTGAATCGCATCAACAAAGTTGCTTAGATTCAGTTCCATTTGAGTTGGTTCTGGTGGTGTTTCAACATCCACTGCATTTTCTACTTCACTCATTATTTTCTCCTATATTAAAATTCATCTTCATTACCTGTCTCTGCATTCGACTCAATTGCAATCTGCTTTAGAATATTCTCAACTTCATCTTCTTGCATTTGTAATACATTCTTCCATACCCATTCTTTAGAGAAGTATTCACCGACATACTGAGATACTTGATCCATAGTCTGTAAACGTTCTCTGAGTACTTCTGCCTCTTTAAGTTCTGAGAAGTGGTTGTCTTTTATGTAGTCAACGGTTATATCGTTTTTCCATGTTTCCCAGTCTTGTTCAGTACATACACCCTTCAATACTAATTGTTTCTTTAGGATGTTCAAGAACAAGTTAGAGAAACGTTTTCTTAAACGATCAATAAACTTCTGGAACTTAACTTCGTCTCGGTTGATCTCTGTTGCACGACCTAGAGAGAACTGTGCCTCTTGTTCTAGACGTGAAAGAGGTACATTCAACGAACGATATAATCTCTTCTGGAAGTAAACGATATCATCAATCTGACCAAGGTTCTCACCGCCAGGCAGAGTAGATATCTCTGTACCTCGGCCACCTTCTTTACGAGGTAACCAGAAGTCTTCCAACATAGACATATGTTTACGGTCATCTTTCAATTGACCTGTGTTCGCATCGTATACTAACTTGTTTCTATAACGAGACATGATGTCTTTCATGTGTTTCTCTGCCTTTTGTGGAGGCAAGTTACCCACATCGATATAGAATATACGTCTTTCAGGCGCACGTGCAAGACGGTAGATTACTAGTGAATCTTCCATCATACGTAACTGGTTGATAGGTTTGATCGCTTTGTGTAGGAACGATACTACACGTTTCCTAGACGGATCAAGTAAACCAGACGTGACATACGATACTGAGTCTGGACTTAGTTTAACACCAGACTGTTGTCCTGCTTTCTCTTGGTAGATATAAAACTCATCTACCTTATCTACGATCTTCGCACTAGTTACAGGATCTTTCTTATACTTAACTTCTCGAACTTTACGCATCTTAGCTGCATCGATAGGACGGATCTCTTGGATACCCGCCTTCATGTTCGATTCGTTCACGACTAAGTGGTGATAGATTCTACCATCTACATACCATGAACGGAAAATATCGTGACCTAATTCACTGAAGTTCAACATTGAACATACATTGTCAAACTCTTCAACGATGGTCTTTTTAATTTTGTCAGATGCTTTTACGTTATCGAGATCCAGTTCAACTGGTGCTTCCATTTGGGAACCAGAGACAGACTCATTAATGATATCTTCGATAGCTGCATCGACTTCAGGATGTTGTGCAACACCCCTATACTTTTGAATTTGTTGTGTGTTATCTTTAGCGTCCGCACCGTCCATATCGATATATGAACCAAAGTGGGAACCAGAGGCAGTAACGTATCCTGCTCCATCGGGATCAGCCGTTGGAACAATAGATGGAAGTTTTTCTTTGGGTTTATTCGTTGCTCTTTTGATTTCAAAACCAAAGAGTTTCAATCCGTTATTGTCTTCTGCCATATAATAGAACCTTTTATAATAAAGTGGTAAGGGGATAATTCCCCCTACCACTCATATGTATACTAGAATTAACTAGTAGTATTTGACTCCCAGTACTGGATAGCAAATTCTACTGTGAACTCTTCGATCGCATCGTTAGTCTCGTAAGACAACGCAATTTCACCAATGTTAGTTGGGAAACATCCACGGAAGTTGTATGTTTTCAATACATCTCCGTTACGATCTAATTGATCAACAGAAAGATCTGCTTCGTAATCTACAGGGTTGTTTAAACCAGTATTAGCACTGTGTGCATTAATACCGTTCATCCAACGTTCCATAGCATCACGTACACTGAAATCAGTATCATTGATAATGGTTACAGTCCAGTTTGCAAAGGTACGATCGCCTGCAATCTTCAATTGACGACCACGGAACGGTACAGTTACCAGTGCCATTTCTGACACAGGTAGAGCTGCTGTCTTACACAAGAATGATGATAGTTCTACATCACCACCAGCGTAAGCAGGAAAGTTCAATGTTGCCTTGAAGAGATTGGGACGAGCACCGCCACCACGGAGTTTTGATTTAAAATCATCTACGCCTAATATTGCCATTTTTATCTCTCCTTACCTTATACCGTGCCAACTACTTCTTCAAACTCAACACCAGTTCTAACTGCAACGAAGTTCAACGTTACGAAGTTAATAGAACGGGCGGGTTTGATGAAGATTGAAGCGATAAATTCATTACGATCAATAACTGCTGGAGTATTGTTTGTTTCGTCACAAACAACTCTGAAGTCAGTGATCCCCCTACGACCTTGTACTTCACGAAGTAAAGGTTCTACGATGTTTGTAAATTCAGCACGAGTAAACTCATCGTTGAATTCAAACATTACGTTCTTAGCTGCACGGGCAATCGCTCTTTCAAGTACAAGGAACAATCTACGAACGTTAATTCGATCGAATGCACTTGGACGAGATTCAAACGTCTTGTCACCGAAGAGGATTACACCAGAGCCAGGAATATTGGCAATTGGGTTAACCCCTGCTTTATACAGAGTATCTCTCTGTGTTTTATTTGGATTGCTTATAATGTCAGTTACACCTAAGTAGTTACCTCGTCTCTGACCAGCAGGAGAGAACCACGGAGCTGCGACTGCATCTGTACCAGCGAATAGACCAGCGGTACTAGAGTTAGCAGGTATATTGACATAAACATCGTTGTACTTGTCATAAACCTTCAACCAGTTATTATCGATAACTAGGTATGAAGAACGAGTACAACCACTCGCAAACGAAGTAGTACTAGTTACAGGTGATGTTCCTGTTACTATACTCTTATCAGGAGAAGTTGTTACGACACAATCTTTACGACCTACTGCAACACTTACAAGATCGTTTACAACGGTATTACCGTTAGTCTTGTTTGCGTGAGCAGGAGCAATTAACATATCTACTTGTACAGTTTCTACATCTTCGAATAGATCAAAACCAGTAGCATACTCGCTAGTAGTTAATGCGCCAGACTCGCCACCGCCACCAAGTTTAATCTTGGAGACCGCATCAGTCCAACCACCAAATCCTAATGAGTAATCTTGTGCAGAATCTACATCAGCAGTATCACCAATATGGACACCCATATTCAAGTGATCTGTACCAAATGCAGAGTCATCACCAAAGTAATCATTCCAAACATAGTTTGAACCATTGTTCAAAACGGTTGAAATATAAGAAGGTGTTCCGTCAGATGTTTTAGCATCTTTCAGAATAGAAACGTGTGGGAACGTTTCGAGAACAGTACCTTTTGTTCCAGAAATTGCACCAGTACGATCGATAACAGCAACGTGCATTTCATCGTTTGATGAAGTACCGTTGATACCAGCGAGGTAAGGTGATGTGCCTGGAGCCTGATCAAACTCACTAGCATATGTCCAAGCGTCAAACGCTGAGTCTAGTGTGTTAGCAGGGCAGAAAGATACTTCTAGTGCGTTACCTAATGCACCAGCGTACTTAGCAACGAATGAACCAGTCTTGTTACCAGCATTGGTGCCAAGAGCAAGTGTATCGAAGTGTGTACGGTTCTTGATGAGGATTTGTTCACCAGCAGAGTCAGCAACTGCTTCTAGTACATAAGAAGAAGATGCGTTTACCGCTGTGTCCGTTACCTCACGAACCACGTATAGAGAGTTAGAGTACTTCAAAAATGAAGCAGCGGACAAAAAGTCCACATTGTTTGTTTTATCGGGAGCACCGAAGACAGACACCAGACCACTCTCATCGGCTACTAGCGTGCGTTCTTCAACGGGCCCCCATCTGAAATTCCCTACAAATGCGCCAGTAGAGGAAGTCACACTTGGCACTACACCTGTGAGATCAATCTCTTTGACTACAATTGCGGGAGAAGCTGATGTTGCCATAACTTTATCCTTTTTTTATCGGTTGCGAATTATATGTTTATCATTATACGAATTTTTTTCAATACTAGTATTTATACTTTTCAGTATTTTACCACTCATGAACACCTACCGTACCATGTAAACGATCTACCCAATCTTCCATCGACTCATCTTCCTGTCTCATAGAGGCTTCCCTTTCTATGTGTTCTGATCCATCATCAATGAATCCAGCAGGAGGAACATCGTTTTCGATTTCTCGCATCTGTTCTTCAAACATCATCTGTTTGAGGTTAATATCTGTCATGTCCGCAAAGAATTGGGTAGATACAAAATATCCGAACATGACCAAATTCATCATAAGATCATCGTGGTTGCCGTCTGAGGCTTCGTAAGACTGTCCCTTACCCACGAATGTACTGATCTCCATGATAGTGTTTTCGTCAACGACTTCTAGTTTACCTTCTTCAAGTATATCCTTGATGGCAGTACAACCTAATCGTTTGGTTTTGCGTGTCATTTCGACACCAATAGAATCTGATTTCACCGCTGATGACACGAATACATTCTCATATTCTAGATCATAATATAGTCCATTACATACAACTGTACCTTGATCATTTGACTCAATTACCACATAGGCATCGTTGTAGAGAGATGAATACTTATATATAATATTAGGAAAAAGCACAGGCGATATAGAATTATTGCGATAGACGGCAACCTGCTTGAACGGTTTCGTGCTAATGTCGATAACGTTAAACGTAGAATAGTCCTGTCCTCTTCCCTTCGATACGTCAACACAAACTAGATACTCATGATCTTTTTGTGGTTTATCGTAAACTAGGAAGTCTCCGCCATTGAGATGTTCAATGGGGTTTTTAGCACGTAGGGATAATAAAGTTTCTGCGTTAATTAAAGTATCACCTGTTCCAAAAAAGGTGTTACCAAATTCTTGGTCGAACTGTAATTGTGAAGTGTTCGCAATTGTTTGTCTCTGCCATTCTTCGTCCCTGCCTGGCACATCCCACCAATTTACTTCAAATGGTTGGAACTCGTTTACTCCTTGCTTTGCTCCAGTCCAGATTTTCTCGAATGGGTTTCCGATTCCGTTTGCGGTGGAAGTAATAATGACCTTAGTTTCTCTACCAGCCGACACGACAGGATATGTGGAAGTGTAGAATTCGTTTGCTCTTTCCACAAAAGCGAACTCGTCAAGAAACAGAAGGTTGACAGACATACCACGAATAGAACTGCCTGAAGTGGCAGCCGCAATAATACGAGAGTTATTACTAAACTCAATGCTACCTTTATTAAGTGCTTTACAACCTGGCTGTAAAAAGAACGGTAAGTTTTCCAATGCGAGCGTAACACGACCTAACATCTCCCTTGCAGTAGCACCTTTATTGGCGAGAACTGCGATAGTTTTCTCTGGGTGAAAGATTGCGTACCATAGTATGTAAACCACAGACGAAATACTTTTACCCGACTGACGGCAAGCAAGCACTACGCAGAAACGATTATCGTTAAAGTGGTTAAACATATTCTCTTGGTATGGATACAAGTCAAAATTGACTAGACCATCATCAAGAGAGATAATTTTAACATAGGTGCGAGCAAAATACGCTGGATCATTCATACATTTAGCGTACTCTTTTACCGACTCCTCTGTCCACTCCTCTGCAACCCCATCTTTCTTTACATTGGGATTACCGAGGTAGTTATTCTTCTGATCCTGTAACATCTATCACTTTTTCCTCATCACGTAATATTCTCTGTAGATCAGTAGTAGAACCTATAAACACATTATTGTTGGTAGTCCCTTGATTCTCCAACTGTTTAGGCTCTTGTTTGATTTCCTTATTTTTCTTATTCAGATCCATAAGTTTATCATTTACGTCTGAGATATTTTTAATCATCCCAGATAATACTTCGAATGCACGAGGGTGTTCTGACTCTCGTGCCACTTCGATCATAAGTTCTAAAGACTCTCTACCCCTTTCGATTAGATCGTAATAGGTGTCTCTGGAATACTCGTAATCTTTATTAACGTTCTTGTTTTCATCTGTCATTTATACTTCACTATCAAGGAGTTGAATATTAAATCCGAAATCACTGTCTGGACTTATATTAGACGGTGTCGGTGTTATATTTAGTCTTTCAACAAATAAATCACTATCCTGTAATCCCTCTTCTTTTAAGAAGAAGTTTGCATCAACAGTACGCACAATAGGTGCATCTTTATCTGGCCCATAGAACGACATCTTCATCTCAAAGTCTAGTGTGTAGATGATAGTACGTCTTTGTCCTACAGATCCTTCGAAGTCATCTGAGAAGGTAACACCATTCAATACGACTGGTGTGTCTTCTATAATCTCAGCATAATCCGTAAACGGTTTTACTGATAGAGTATATTGTGGGTTAAAATATGGTATAATCTGTTCCACAACTTGCAACGCATCATCTTGACTCTTTGCATAGATGTTAAGTTGAAAACCCATTGTGTAGGGAACAGATGTGTAAAATCTTTTCTTTGCCGTATTCGCTGTAGCCGCTCTACTGAACTTATTGGTCTTAGGTAATTGTCTCTCTGGATCGTATGCAATATTTGTAATCTCGAACGACATACGAGGAAGTTTCATTGCGACTCTACGTTCTGCTTCCTCTCCTTGAGACATCTGATTTAGTCTTTCTATGAAAGATCTTCTAGGTGCATACGACAACGGAACTTTTACTTGGGATACAGTTGCACCCGAAGAGTTCTGTCGTAATACGTGTAAGTTATTGAACAGTGATCCAAATACGGATACTGCCGTTCTAACACGCTTGTTATAAAACCAACTACCAAACATTAAAATATATCTCCAAACGGATTACTTTCACTGAAGTCTAAGAAGTCACTTTCGAAATCATCGAACACTTTATTCTGTGCAGTATTCTGTATTTGTTGTAATTCTTCTACAAGTTTAGGAACCCACTCAGCCGTAGATGATGCACCGACTATCTTAGCGCTTGTTGAGAATGATCTGAATTGTCCGTCAGTACTTCCCACGTGTGCAAGTTGAAGTATGCGGTCACTATCTGACCAACGTGTTACTTCACCTTTGATTGAGTAAGTAGAATTATCTTGAGTAACAGTTTCACCTATAATGAACTGACCACCAGCCGTAGGCGCATCTACTGTTACTGTAGGTACTGTTGTATAGTAATCACCAGAGTCTACAATATTAACTGAAGATATAGATCCACCTGTCATTACCGCAGTAAGTTCTGCTGAATCACCGTTGAAGTGTCTCAACAATGCAGTACTTGAATTACTATCAAACTCTGAAGTAGGTACAGATATTCCTGTAGGTTGAGCAGATACTATAATGTTTCCGACCATGTTCTGATGGCCAGATACAGTACATTGATAAGTATATGTTCCTGTTGCAGTTGGAGTGAACGTAGTTTCTTCGGTAGAAACATCTTGTGTTGCGACTACGTTATTACCACTGTCTTTAATCTCTATTGGATGACCACCAGAGTTGTTATCAAGGACGAGTGTATCGCCTATTATAACATTAATTTCTGGATCTGTCAAGTCTGTAATTTCACCATTTCTATCAGATTGACTTGCATCGAATGTATAGTCTGCACCATCACCACCAGATATGGTTAGTGTGTAAGACTGTGTAGTATGAGTGAGCCTAGAGTCAAAGATCGCTGAGGCGTCTCCTACGAGCGCTCTCATCTCATCTATTTGACCATTAAACGAACTATAGTTAATACCGTCAACTTCACGAGCAGCGAACGAACCTACAGAGAATCCATGATTACTTATTAGGTTAAGTGTTCTGTCCGAAGAAGAATCCAAATACTTTGTACCATTAACATACACAAAGAAATCATTATCATCATGACCTACAAGTACATGTGTCCAGTTACCAGCTTGTATAGTGTCGTTCGGTACTTCTTTTAATGTGTGTCCATTGTTATCTGCATAAGAATAAACTATTCTACCATTGTTATTCAGACCAAAGATCATCTCGTTCTGAGGTGTATCACCCCCTGTAACGAATAATGCTTGTTGACCAGAAGTAGGTAGATTTGTTGGTTTGATGAATAGTTCTACTGTACCTTCTGCGTTCTGTAATAGATACTGTCCTTCATCACCGTGACCTAAATTAGAGTATAACGCAGATCTACCAAATTTAGATGCGTTTATAACACCACTAGTTACAAGTGTAGGTGCAGTTATATAACCAGAACCACCACTTGAAATAGTAACAGATTTAACTCTACCTTGATCTGTCATCACAGGAACTAGTACAGGTTTGTTCTCTTCGCTTGTATTCATTGTAAGTTTATACTGGAACGCACCTTCATACTCTACCGCATCAACAGATGGGATATCAGTATCAAAGTCTTCGTCACTGTATTCGAATAACTCACACTGCATACGGAATGTAGGCAGATTACTTAATTGATAGAACGGAGTTTCTGTCTCTACCTTGAGAACCTCAAACATGGATTCTGACATAGGTAGATAAATGACATCTCCTTCACGAGGACGGAAACCATGTTCCGCAAGATTGTCACCTACTAGTTTCTTCCAACGTCTACGTGCGACAACAAAAGTGGCTTGGTCTCTTAACTCGATACCAAACTTGGTGAATAGATCTCCCTCTCCATCAAAACCTTCTTGGTTCTCGATGTACATCTCGATCTTATATGAATCTGAAAAACGTGACGGAATGTCATCACCAAAGATCTTGTCTTGGTTGACTATCTCACGTGGGATATAGTATACGTCCTGACCATAGAACTTTAAAGACTCTATTACTATGTCTTCATATAGGTGTTGTTCTGAACGTACCTTTTGACTAATATACGGATTTGTCGCCATATCATCCTACGAAGAAGACAGGGCCTATGTCTTCCTCTTCCCTAAACCTAGTTCTAATTTGTTCAATCTCATTATTGGCATCCTCAAATATAGAACGTCCATTGATCTGAACACCGCCAGGCAAGGTCATACCATCAAACTTCAATAGGTTAGTTCCCCATTGCCTTTTTATAATTGCTGTGGTATACTCTTTAAGGAACTTATGGTTCCATAGGGAATTATATTCTGTTGTTGAATCTGGAGTTCTTATTCCATACACTTCTGCAACAATGTAATCTCCAACACTAAGTTTCTCAGAACTTAGATAGAAGTATAAACGATTACCCTGTCGGTCATGTGTTATCTCTGGAATGCCACTTAATTTCATATCAAGTAATGATAGGTGTTGTTGCATCTGTTCATAGTATGCAATGTCACCAGCATAATTGTTTAGATCCGTGACATCATTCAACATCATCTGATACTTGATATCAAAGAAATTTGTTGTTTGTGAAACAGTATTGATCGGAAACACACGGACAACTGTTTGGATAGAATCATCGGCTAGATCAACATATCCATTATCCACAATGTCTTGAGTAAGTTGAAACGACATATAATGTCTACGTGAACCATCTGGGTGATTCTCACGGAACCACTGAAGTGCCTCGTCTACACGATCTTCTATTTGTTCATCATCAACGTTTATTTCAAGCACAGGTGAACCCAAACTACGCAAGCAGTAATCGATCATCTCTTGTCTAGAATTTGGGCTTGCCATTAATTGATCCTCGTTCCTGAAGAGTTGTATACCCTCAGTTGTTGAAAGTCGATAATATCTTCATTAGAAGAAGAATCTTCTGTTTTCATAAAGATAATTCCTTCGTTGGTGTTTACTGCCAATTCACCTAATGCTAAAGCAGCTGTGCCTGGCTTGACACCTTTTACCGAACTTTTTTTATGTTTAATCGTTGTGCTCAAAATTTGTCTCCAAAATTATATAATATAAATGACTCTCCGAAGAGAGTCACCTTAAACGTATTTATGAGTATGTTCCACCGTCTACAACACTAATCGCAACAGATCCAGCTGTCACTGTGAAGTTCGCAGTTGGGAACATCGCAACACCCTTATTAGAAGCAGTCGCAATTTCGGCATCTATAGTCAGTGAGTTTAAACCATCATTATATGTGAGATCAATTGCTTCACCCGCTAACAATAGACTTGATACACGGTCATCGATTGTCTCTGACATATCAACAATAGTTGCTTCAATCGGAATACTCGATACCCACTTGTCTCCAGAAGAAGAATATGTGATAGACGGACGATTCGATGATGCGGTATAACCATCTGCACCAAGTCTTAGACCAGCACCGTTAGCTGCAGCTGCGTTAGCAGCGTCATCCGCAAGTGTCAACGTCAAGTCACCAATAGAAACTTCTGTACTATTGATAGTGGTTGTAGTACCTTGAACCGTTAGATCACCAGCAATAATAACCGTACCTGAGTCACCTACAGGATTAGGATCTAGTGTAAGAGTTGTTGGGGAACCAGCGTCAGTTGTACTAATTGTGTTGTCTTTGATTCGGATATTGTCAACATCAATTTGCGTTAATCCAGCTAATACAGTAGAAGCATTACCGAGATCAATTTCGGTTGTACCAATTGTGATACTGTCGTTTGCAAGTTTAGCGTTAGTAACACCAGCGTCTTTAATACGGATAGTATCTGAACCATCACTTTCAAGTGTTGAGTTATCTACATTTACGTGAAGAGATACTGAACTACCAAGTGATACGGAACCACCACCACCAAGACCAGCACCAGCAGTAACCGTTACTGCACTGTTTGATAGTTTTGCGTTTGTGATAGATCCAGCAAGTTGTGCATTCGATACACCACTACTCTTAATACTTACCGCACCAGAAGAAGTACTGAAGTCATTTGAGTTAAATGATGCGACACCCTTATTAGCAGTTGTTGCATCTTCGTTCGCAATAGTAAGTTTCTTATCTACATTATTGAAAGAAACCTGAACACCTTGAGACGAATCACCAACAAACTTTAATGTGTCACTACCTAATGCAACTGTACCAGATGAGTCTCCACCAGTACCAGCGTTATCCGCCATTACATTCAGAGTAGTAGAGATTGCGTTAGTAGATGCAGATGTGATCTGACCTTGTGCATTAATAGTTAATTGAGGAATGGCTGTTGATGAACCATAGGTGGCGGCGGAAACACCTGTATTAGTGATGGCGAAACTAACTTGGTCATCTGTTACTGATGTTGTGATGCCTGTTCCACCGTCAAACGTAAGTGTATTACCTGTGGTGAAGACATCACTATCTGTTCCATCACTTAATGTGATGTTTGATGATACTGCGCCTACAGTATCGTCTACGTATTTCTTAGTAGCAGCGTGTTGATCCGCAGTAGGATCTGTAACATTGATAATCTTAGATGTAGAAACATTAACCGATCCTGATCCATTTGGACTAAGGACTAAGTTTCCGTTAGTATCTGTTGTACTAATGGTGTTACCATCAAGATCTAAATTGTCAACCTTTAAGTTGTTGATCTTACTGTTTGCATCAACGATGATCGCTGAACTTGCAGTCAGTGTACCAGCAGTGTGATCCAACATATTGGTGTAGTAAATACCACCGATAACACCAATGTTGTCCGCTTGGCCAGGCGTGGTTTCCGCACCCCAACCTATGTATAGTTTTTGATGGTCAGTATGATAACTATACGCCATCTCACCTGTTCTTAATGAACCAGGCGCTCCAGTCGTTCCCGACCTTTTTATTAGAATTTTACTTGCCATTAGTATTGGCCTCCGTTTAGATTTTGATCTTCTAGATCGTTTGTTGCGTTAAAACTGGAAGATGTTTCATCATAAACGAGGACACTACCTTGTTGGGCACCAGTCGTATCAACTCCCGCCAAGTTGTTGATATTACCAGTAGTACTGTTTATCCTTTTTACAGGACGCCCGACTACAACCTTTTTAACTTTGGTTGTGCCTTTAGTAGTTACTATAACCGCCATCTTTCCTTTTCCCTACCTTGTTACCGAAGGGTTAACCTTAATTTTCCCTTCGAGGACACGTTCAATAATAATATTATTGTCTTCATCCACGTAAGAAATCTCGACATCATATACATAACGACCAGTCGTGACTAAAGCGTCTGTCTGGGTGTTTGTCAATGTGAGTATTGCTACTCCGTTTGTCGCTGGATCACCAATTGCAGTTGTAAATTCTACAGTGCCATCAGCGTCAGCATTATAATTTCTTTTCATTTTAGACGTGATCGTATGTGCAGTCAAATCTTTATTAGAGCCATCCTGTTCTTTAAGATGGATCTCGATTGCTACATCTGCGCCTTGATCAATTGTAAAGTCTTCGTATTCTGCCATAACTCTATCTAAAATTACTGTTCTATGGTTTTATTTATATGAATTAGTTTTTTTATTCTGAACTAATTTCATCTATTATTTCTTCACGATATTCTTCACTTGCATCTGATCTATCGAAACAAAATGATATAGTATGTCTCCAACAGTCTGATCCAGCTGAATGATAAAAGACTTTGTCCTCTTCACCATAATGTCCGAAGTATCCCGCCTTTAACTGCCAACCTGGCTCGTCTTGCATCTTAACAATCTCACCTTTTTCAATATCCCAATAATCAAAACTACCGTCTCCATTTTCACTCCAAGAAAATATGAAATTCCATGCAGAGGCATTTGCATTATTGTGCCATCCAATAAATCCGCCAGGCGGATAAACGGCAGTCAATGCATTGTTACGACATCCCATGAAGTTCATTATATCTCGTTGAACCGAACTTAGTTCTTCGACAAAGTTTTGTCTCCATATCGCTTCCTCTCCAGTTACAGGAAATTCGTTCTTGAAGAACCTATGTTGCTTTTGGTTCGTTCTAAACTCATATCCTACCATAGATTCTGGGAAACCTTCATGTCGATCACCCTGAGCGATTATTTCTGCTAAGTATTTTTCACCAGTGTACCAGTCTTTCTGGCCCATTTGATGACTACACGACAGATGCATATACTCGTCAAATGCCTCTGGGTTATCGGTTCTTAATTTAACATACCTATCAAGGATCTCCATCAACTCTGGATTCCTTATAGGTATCACTCTCATCGAAGTGTCTGGATTGCTCATACTATATGTCCGTCCTTATCTAATCCACAAGAATAGTGTCGTAAGACAACTTCTCCTTCTGGTCTTGTTCTTGCCCAATTCCACGCATTGTAATAGTTCCAACGCATGTCATCTTTAAATATTCCTATTTTGAGATCTTTATATTTGTCCGTTCTTTCGGTTAACCACCAAAGAGAGAACTGATCCCAAGACTTGAGACTGTCTGCGTAACCTTCAGGCCACCATTCTTTGTCCATTTGTCTTCGTGTTAGTTCCCACCACTCTTCCATAAACTGACGGACGATAGGTTTACTCATATCATATAAACAGACGCCTCCACAAAGAGTAAACTTTGCAGGCCCTTCTGGTGTATCAAACTCTCTTTCTGCGTAGATGTAATCACGTTCATCTGTCAGTTCACTAAACATGACATCATAGTCACCAAGTTCATCATAGACTTTTGCTATATCTTCATGTTCACATTCCATGTCCGCATCGATATACATTGTGAGGTCATACGGAGATTGAGTCATCCCCCACAATTTTGCACGATAGTGGTCATCACAATGTATGATGGTGTCCGCTAATTCTTCTGCACGTTCATCGATCATCCAAGGTTCTGTTACTAATGTAATGTTAGCGTCTTCGTGAAAATCACGAATAGAGTCAATAAGATTAATAGCATACTTATAGAAGTTGGGTTTACAACTCGCTACAACTACAATGCCCTTAGTCTTTTCCGTCATTCTCTTTCTCCTCATTAGCAATATGTTCTTGAAGAACCATCATTGCATACAAATCAACTTCAATCTTGGACTTGGCACGTCTTAACTTGCCTTTTAGTTTTCGGTTCTTACAATTCTTTATTTCTTCAACCTCAAACGCTTCCATCTTATAATTGAAGAGTTCTTCCATCTTACGTGCTTTCGCATGTTCTTGATCTCGAAGTTTCCGTTCTTCTTTTTCGGCAGCCTTTCGAGTTTTTCTATCTTCGGTATTTTGAGTTACTAACTCATCACCCAACACTTCGATTACTTCATCGTAATCTGGATTAGGGTTACCCTCTTTATCGAGTCTATTAAGTTTCATGACCTGTCGTGTTTGACGACCAGCATCATCTTCTAACTCTAAGATACAGTTTAACTGTTCCTTATCGTCCTTTTCCCAAAAGGCATTATCTAACCATTTTCTACTACTCATCTCAATCTCCTATTATTAATTGATGATATATCTATATTAAAGTTATTTAGGCAGTTCTTAAATACAATGTATAAGTCTCGATAATCGAAGTATTTGTATCGATCGTTGTACCTGTATAGTTACCTATAAAGTTTCTGGAATAATTTCCAGTAAAGTCACGAGAGTAATTACCCTCGAAATTTCTTGTGTAGTCTCCAGTATAGTTACCTAAGAATCCACGAGAATATACTCCTACGTAGTCACCCACAAATGTTCCAGTACCAGTAAAGCTGGATACTCTGGTATATTCATAAGGTTCAAAGTTTATCATTCTGACAAAATACATAGTACGTGTATAGTGAACAGTGTTTCTAGTAAACTCTACGTAGTCTCTTATACGTGTATAATTACTAACTCTACCTCTAGTAAACGTGGACTCAAAGGTTCTTGTGTAACCAGAAGTCCTTGTTCTTTCGTAAGCTGATATTCTAGTTCTGGCATAGTTACCAATAAAGTCCCTTGAGTAATTACCAGTAAAGTCACCCATATAATCTCTGGTACTAGTACGTGTGAAGTCACCTATAAAGTCCCTTGTATAGTTACCAACATAATCACCGACATAACTTGTAGGTCTTGTTCTGGTATACTCACCCACAAACGTTCTACTGTAGTTACCCACATAATTACTGTGACGTACTCTTGTATAATTACGAGAATAGTTACCAGCAAAGTTACGAGAGTAATTACCTAAGAAGTTTGAATTTCTGGTACGTGTAGATACTCTAGTGTACTCACCCAAGAATCCTCTTGTGAAGTTACCAACATAATTACCAACATAACCAGAGGTTCTCGTTCTTGTATATCCACCAGCATAGTATCCTGTACCTACCGAATGTACGACTCTAGAATAATCATATAGTTCACCGTTAATCATTCGAACAAAGTATTGAGTCGAAGAATAATTTGTAGTTACATTGGTGAAAGCTACAAAGTTTCTGGTACGAGTAAATGTACTAGTTCTGGTACGTGAGAAGGTGTTTGTACTATTTCGTGTACTGGTTCTTGTATAATTGCGTGTGTAATTACCAGCATAGTTACCACCAAAGTCTCTTGTATAGTTACCAGTATACTCACCAGCAAACCCACGAGTATAATTACCAGTAAACTCACCAGCGAAATCACGAGAATAGTTACCTACATAATTTCCGATAAAATCACGACTGTAGTTACCAACATACTCACCAGCAAATAAACGAGTATAGTTTCCAGTAAAGTTACCAGCGAAATCTCTTGAATAGTTTCCAGTAAATGTTCTACTATAATCGGTTACACGTGTTCTAGTATAATCTTCATTTCGTGTTCGTGTACTGGTTCTGGTATAATTAGAAACACGTGTACGTGAGAATGTAGAGTTTCTTTGTGTCACATAAGCTGAACTTCTAGTACGAGTAAATGCAGTATCTCTTTCTCTGGTGTATCCACCTATGTAATGTCCTGTACCAGTATAACTAACAACCCTACTGTAATCATATGGTTCACCATTGATCATTCTAACATAGTATTGAATCGCAGTAAAGTGAGCAACCAGTCTGGTATAGTTGACACCTACAATTGTTCTTGAATATGTGGTTATGTAGTTACTTGTTCTTGTAACAACAAAGTTGTTTAAGTCATTACGTGTAAACGTAGACGGTCTAGCTCTTGTAGAAACTCTTGTTGAAATACGTGTGTATTCACCAACAAAGCCTGCACCAGCATTTCTACTGTATGCGGATAATCGAACTCGTGTATAGTTTGTGACACGTGTTCTTGCATATGAACTAGTTCTTGTTGGTATTCTGGTTCTCGCATATGCGGAGTATCTATTTCGTACAAAGTTACCAATAAAGTCTGTAGCGTAATTACCTACGTAGTTACCACCAAAATCACCAGTAAAGTTACGTGCATAGTTACCTACAAAGTCACCAGTAAATGTTGTGGCGTAGTTACCAATGAAGTTACCACCAAACGTTCTTGCGTAGTTTCTAGCATAGTTTCCAGTAAAGTCACCAGCAAAAGGTCTAGCGTAGTTACCAGCATAGTTACCAGCGAAGGTTCTGGAATAGTTACCTACGTAGTTACCACCAAATCCACGAGTATAGTTACCGACATAGTTAAATGTACTATAACGAGTTCTCTGATAATTGTGAGTCGATACCCTAGCTCTTGTGTACGAAGAATGTCTAGCTCTCGTAGAGTCGGTTACTCTTGTTCGAGTATATGTTTCGATTCGTGTTCTTGTACTTGTTCGTGTATATGCCCGTGCATAGTTCGAGACTCTTGTACGTGTAAACGAAGATACTCGATTTCGAGAATAGTTACCAGCAAAGTTACCAGTGAATACTGTTGCATAGTTACCAAGGAAGTTACCAGTAAATGTTGTGGCATAATTACCAAGGAAGTTACCAGCAAATTGTGTAACTCGATCACGTGTAAAGTCACCAACATAATCAGTTATACGTGTTCTTCCGTAGTTACCAACGAAGTTACCTTCATAGTTCGTGACACGTGTTCTTCCATAGTTTCCTATGAAGTTACCAGCATAGTTTGTGACACGTGTTCTACTGTATGCCGATACTCTGTTTCTGGTACTAATACGTGTAAAGTTACGAGCGTAATCAGTAATACGTCCACGAGCATAATCACGAGCATAGTTGGTTACTCTGTTTCTAGTGTAAGCAGATACTCTGGTACGTGTAAAGTTTCTGACATAGTTACCTGTAAATGATCTGGCATAGTTACCAGTAAAGTTTGTCGCTACATCATTTCTCGTATAGTCACCAGTAAATGATGTGATCGAAAGGCGAGTATAATCGATAGTCTGAGGCCCAAGGTAATTGGATACTCTAGTAGAGGTTATTCTAGTGAAGTTGGACGCTCTTCTGGCAGGATCGTTCCTTGTTGATGTTCGAAAATACGTTGCGACTCCGAATGCCACGGTTCTTGTAAAGGTGCCAGAAAAGTTACCTGTATAGAATCCTATACGAGTATATTCATAAGGTTCCCAACCCAACATCCTAACAAAGTACAGATATCGTGTACTAGTTCTAACACTATTGCCTCCATAACCTACAACCCTATTCCATGATCTTGTGTAGTTACCAATGAAGTTACCTGTATAGAAGGTGGTATTACTTGCATAATATGACCAGTAGTTTCTTGAAAATGGTATGGTTCTGGTGAAGTAAGTGTTGGTAGTTCTGGAATAGTTACCCATAAAATACACTATACTGTTTCTGGTGTAGTTACCCACATATGTGGTGTTACGTACTCTTGTATATGCAGAATGTCTAGTTCGTGTAAAGTTACCACCGTAATTACCAGTGAAGTTTCTACTATAGTTTCCAGTAAAGTCACCAGCAAAATTACGAGAGTAGTTACCAGTGAAGTCGCCAGTAAAGTTTCTTGCATACTCACCAGTAAAGTCGCCAGCGAAATCTCTTGAATAGTTACCAACAAAGTTACCTTCATAGTTTGTAACACGATCTCTAGAATAGTCACCAGCAAAGTTGCCTTCGTAGTTTGTAACACGTGTTCGAGAATAGTCACCAGCAAAGTTACCAGTAAATGTTGTGGCATAGTTACCTAAGAAGTTACCAGCATAATTATTCACTTGGTCACGTGTAAAGTCACCAACATAGTCGGTCACACGTGTACGAGTAAAGTCACCAGTATAGTCGGTAATACGTGTTCTTCCGTAGTTACCAGTGTATGTGGTGTTGTAGTTACCTGTAAAATTACGAGAGAAGTTACGAGAGTAGTTACCAGTAAAGTTACCAGCAAAAGGTCTTTGATAGTTACCAACATAGTCACCAACAAAGTTACCAGTAAATGTTCTGGAATAGTTACCTGTATAGGTTATGTTCCTAGTATAGTCACCAACATATGCAAGGGTACGTGAGTAAGTAGCCGAATATGCAGAATGTCTGGTACGTGTAGAAGTTCTTGTATATGCAGAATGTCTATCACGTGTTGACGTTCTCTGATAGTATGAGATAGATGTTCTTGTACTGATACGTGTAAAGTTACGAGAGTAATTTGAAACTCGGCCTCTCGTTGATGTACGAGTGAAATCGCCAATATAATCAGTTATACGTGTTCTTGCGTAATTACGAGCAAAGTTAGCAGTACTGTTTCTTGTACTTGTTCTGGTATAGTCGCCAGTAAATGTAGTGGCATACTCACCCACAAAGTTACGTGAATAGTTACCAACATAGTCACCAACAAAGTCACGTGAATAGTTACCTACGTAATCTCCAACGAAATCTCCAGTGAACCCACGTTGGTAGTTACCAACATACGTAGTTAATCTGGTTCTTGAATAGTTTCCAGTAAACTCACCAGCAAAGTTACCAGTGAAGTTTCGAGCATAATCACCTATAAAGTCACCGACAAATGTTCGGGTGAAATTACGTGAGAATTGTCTGGCGTAGTCACCCACAAAGTTGGGTACATAGTTACCTATGAAATCCCCGATATAGTTACCGCCAAAGTTTCTGGAATAGTTTCCCTCGAAGTTACGAGTGTATTCTCCAGCGAAGTTACGTGAATAATTACCGACAAAGTTACCACCAAACGGTCGTAAATAGTTACCTACGAAATTACCTGTATATGCACTTACACGGTTTCTGTTAAATGTAGATGTTCGGACACGTGTAGATGTTCTGGTGTATGCGGAACTTCTGTTACGTGTTGAAGTTCGAGAATAAGAAGAAGCTCTGGTTCTTGTGTAGTCGGCACTATATGCAGATGTTCTGGTACGTGTGGATACCCTAGTGTATGCAGAATGTCTGGTACGTGTTGACGATCTTGTGTACTGGGATGTTCTTGTTCTAGTATAGATCCCTTCGAAGGCACGTGCATAGTTACCTACGTAATCACCAGTAAAATCTCCAACATATTCACCAACAAAACCTCTTGCATAGTTACCTATAAAGGCTGGTTGATAATTACCTGTAAAGTTACGAGAGTATGTGTCACTAAATGTAGTAGTGAAACCACTGACTCTGGTTCGAGTATAGTTACCTGTAAAGTTACCAGCATATGAAGAGACTCTAGTTCTTTCATAATTTGAAACACGTGTACGTGTAAAGTTACGGGCATAGTTTCCAGTAAATGATTGGGTACTAGTTCTGTTGTAGGTAGACACCCTATTTCTAGCATAGTCTCCAACAAAGTTCGCCAATCTTGTACGAGTATAGTTATCAGAATAAGCAGACGTTCTTGTTGTTGCGTAGTTTCCTACAAAATTTGATGTACGTACCGCAGTACTATTTCTAGTATAGGTTGATACTCTGGTTCTAGCGTAGTTACCAATAAAGTTTCTAGTATAGTTACCTATAAAGTTTCTACTATATGATGATGTTCTGGTACGTAAGTAGTTACCTGTAAAGGTGCGAGTGTAATCACCAGTAAAGGTTGGTGTATAGTCACCAGCATAGTTTGATACTCTAACACGAGTATAATCGTCTGTGTAATTACTATTACGTGTTCTTGAATATACTGACGGACGTACTCTCGTGTATGATGATGCACGTGTTCTTGTATACGCAACTTCTATCGTATCTTTCTTAGTATCTGTGGCAGTTCCCTTTGCAACCCATGTACCAGCTGCGGTTGGGGCGCCTTGAGACGAACTACGTAATTCGTATGATCCAATATTTCCTTTAGTGGATCTTCGGTTAGCCGCTAGTTGACCAAAGGTGTGTCCCATTTGGTAGTCGGTCATCTCACGGAACCCTTGGAAGGTTCCAGTCTCATATCCATCTTTCGCAAGATCGGACATCCAACCCAAGATTAGTTCTTCGTCACCTGCTGTGTCGTTGACTTTAACTAAGATAGGATTGTTTGATTCAAACTTCCATAGACTGGCACTATTAAATTGTGCTACTGTGGATGCACCGTCCTGATCACCCGAAACACCATCAGCGCCTGGCCCATCATTACCATTACGTGCGACCATGTTATTAGCGCCCATGTAGTGGTACTCTTGTACCACCCAATCACTGGCAGTTGTATCCCAATATGATACGGTAACAATTGTGTCGGCATCTCTTGCGACAATGTTGTAATCTTTGAGTACGTCACCCCAAGAGAATGTGTTTGATAAGAACTCTTCACCTAGACCTTGGACAGCATCACTACCAGCACCGTCACCACTTCTGAATGCGACAACATTATAACCATTACTATCAGATATTTTGTTACCTGTTGCAGTTGTCGGTGCAGTATTTACTGTGGTTCTTTCGTAAGAATTGTATGAACGGAATACGTTTTGTTTAGCAGGCGGTATTCTGAGTTTGTCCCCTTGGGCCTCTTCAGCAGAAACTACCATATCTTTTGTAGATGTAATGAACACCCACTTATTATCAATACCAGTGAATGTTTCTGTTTGTACTGTATTTGCACTTAATGATACGGTTCTTGTTGCAGTACCGTTGATACCATTCGCTTCGTCTACGTAGAACTTGACGGTACACGCTTCTTTTGCAAATAAGTAATATGTACTATCTCCGTATCGATTAGAGAAGGCACCAAACTCTTGACCACGTAATGACCAAGGAACCATGACATTACCATGATCATTTCTGTGTAGTTCTATAGGTTTGTTACCGTAATAACTTCGTCCTGCTGTTACAGGGAATGAACCTCTTTCTGGTACACTACCTGTAGTTGTTATTAGGGTAGTCGTGCCGTCTGTTTGTTTTTCTGTAATACTTGTACTAGGATATAACGCACTGTATCGAACAGTAGAGATTGTCTCCATTGCGATATGTTCAGCTAGACCGTGGTTTCTTATATCCGTATTATCGTCATCATACAACTCTGTATTACCTTTCCAGATAAACAAAGGACGATTGTATGTGTCTGTACTTGGGGGCGATGCCATGTCTTCTTTGACATAGATGTTATAGTTAACTACCGTACCCGAATTAATTGTATCAGAGAATACGGCAGATTGTGCAACCTTCCATGTGTCTCCATCACTTGGTGCAGACGAACCAAGATAGTAGAGGCCTGGGTAGTTATTGGATGCAATGAAACTATTGATCCTATCTGACATTGCTTCACATTCAGCAAATGTAGGAAGACGGAAAGATTTTAACGCACTATCCCAAACCATAGGCCATTTGATACCAGCCTCTGGAAGACCTGAACTACCTAATTTTTTATTTGCAGTTGCTAGGTTAGAGTATAACTCATCTCTAGAAGATAGAGTTGTTGTGGTTGTAGTAAGAGATATGGCAGAAGCAGGGTGAGTTCCATCTACTTCATTATACTTGGTATCAGAATAAGCACCAATGGTAGTTCGGTCACCATCATTAATAACACCGATCCAGCCTGGCATATACCTGTCCGCACCAGAATTACCCACCTTCGACAACGCATACTTACCAGCATTATAGGCAATGTTTCGTTCATCGGATGGGGCATATTGAGCCAAGTCGTTCGCATTAAAGTTGGCATTACTGCCACCTGAGTACGACTCCTTGATTCTAATTGGTATATCTGAATACGCCATAACGCTTATACATGTTTCCGTTTAATTTAAATTCTAATTCTATTTATATGTTTTAGAATTAAGATTCACGGACATATAGCGTATATGTTTCGACCTGCTCAGAAGATGTTGAAATAGTTGTACCGATATAATCACCCACAAAACCTCTAGTAAATTCTGCACCGAATGCTCTAGCATAATCACCAACGTAATTACCGCCATAATTTGAAACTCTAGTCCTCGAATACGGTGCGGAATAACTCGATGATCTAGTCCTCGTATAAGAAGACGCTCTTGTTCTGTTGTAATTCGATGTTCTAGTTCTTGCGTACTCACCAGTAAACGATCGGGAATAGTTACCAACGTAATTACTTGTACGTGTAGTTATATAGGTATCAACATAATTACTGACACGTGTTCTGTTGTAAACCGAGTTACGTCCTCTAGTATATGCTGACACTCTAGTTCTAGCATAATCACCTACGTAGTCACCAGCAAATGTTCGAGCGAATGTTGTATTCCTCGTTCTGGTAGATGTGATAGCTGTAAAGTCAGTTATACGAGTTCTAGCAAAAGCAGACGGTCTGGTACGTGTAGAAGTTCGAGTAGACGTTCTAGAATAGTTACCAACATAGTCACCAGTATAATCACCAGCAAAGTTTCGTGCAAAGGTGGTAATCCTATTTCTATTGTAGTTACCTACAAAGTCTCTTGCATAGTTACCTATGTAATTACCAAGGAAGTTTCTTGTACTTGTTCTAGTTGAAACACGAGTGAAGTTACCAGCAAAGTTACGGGCATAATTACCAGTAAATGTACTGGAATAGTTTGACGCCCGTTGTCTAGAATACACAGAGTTTCTTGTTCTGGTAAATGTATCTGTGGAGTTTCTGGTATACGCACTTGTTCTTGTTCGTGTATACGCAGAGTGTCTTGTTCTTGAGTATATTGACGCCCGTAGTCTAGAATAGTTACCTGTAAAGTCACCGACATAGTTACCAGCAAAGTCACCAATAAAGTTACCAGTATACTCACCAGTATATGTGCCAGTAAAACCAAATGGGCCGCCTGGCCCTTCTTCTTGGTAAGAAAAGTCTAATGTACGAGTGAAGTGCTGAGTTAAGTTACCAGAATAATTACCTACATAGGTGCGAACATATATTCCACCTGCCACGTAGTTACCTGTATAGGTATCTCCTGTATCAACATCTGTAGAAACTCTTGTAGATATTCTTCCATAATCATTACCAGTATAGTATACATAACGACTATAGTACTGTAGATAGGCGTTTGGCCAATTACCTACCAATCGAGAATACGATTGCGAATTGGAAAACGTAGATGTTCCCACGTATCCTTGATCTCTCATACGTGTATAGTTTTGAATTCTTGTGTAGTTAGATACTCTAGTATAGTTACCTATAAAGTATTCATATCTAACACGTGAGAAGACTTGGGTATAAGTATTGTTTACATCTGGTCGGGTAAAGTCTGCCGTACTATTTCTAGTGTAGTTACCAATGAACCACATGTGGTTACCTGATTGTTCAGCCGCACCCCCCTGAGCACCAGAGTATTCACCGACAAATCCACGTGTGTAGTTACCTAAAAAGTTACGTGTGTAGTTGCCTGTAAAATCTCCAACATAGTTACCAGCAAAGTCTCTTGCATAGTAATCAGTAATAACTCTCGAATATGCACTTACTCTAGCTCTAGTAAAGTTACCAGCAAAGTTTCTAGCGTAGTTACCCACAAAGTTACCAGCATAGTAACCTATACTAGTTCTAGTATAATCATCCGTGAATGCAGATACTCTGGTTCTAGCATAATTACCTACGTAGTTATTTGAATATGTAGAAGATCTAGTCCTGTTAAATGCAGATAGTCTTGTTCTTGAATAGTTACCTACAAATTCACCAGCGAAATTACCAGTAAAGTTACCAGTGTAATTACCTATGAAGTCACCAGTAAAGTCACGAGTGAAATCGCCTGCATACGTATTAGCATATGTACTGACTCTGCCCCTAGTACTGGTACGAGAATACTCTCCTACAAAATTACGAGAGTAGTTACCAGCAAATGTTCTGGCGAAATTACCAGCAAAGTTTCTAGCGTAGTTACCTTCAAAGGAACGTGTAAAGGTTTGACTACTAGTTCTATTGTAGGTAGACACCCTATTCCTTACATAGTTACCTATAAAGTCACGAACATAATCGCCTATAAAGTCACGGGCATAATTACCAAGAAAGTTTCTAGCATAGTTACCTACGTAGTCACCAATAAAATCTTGTGTACTTGTTCGAGTAGATGTTCTTGAGTAGGTAGATATTCTATCTGTAGTGTAGATAGATGAACGAGTTCTAGTATAGTTACCTTCAAATGTTGTATTACGTGTATCTACCGCAGTTCCTTTTGCAACCCACGTACCAGCAGATGTAGGAGCTCCTTGTGCAGAACTACGAAGTTCGTATGAACCAATGTTACCTAATATTGCTCTTCTAGTTTTACATCTTTGACCAAAGGTATAGTTCATTTGTTGATTGGTCATTGTGTGGATACCTTGATATCCATCACTGTCTAAGACGTATGCGACATCAATTACAGTCGGGGCTGTCTGTGTGGTTCTCTGATAAATCTTGTAATCAGTAGAAGTTCCGTCTGTACGAGTATCAGTAAACGCAGTAAACTTTTCTGTATAATCACCACTAGGTGCAGAAGATCCAAGTTTATATGAACCAACATAATCGTTGGTTGCAATAATACTATTCAGACGATCCGCAAGAGTGTCCATCTCACTCTCACCTAATGGGTGTATTCCTAACTTACCATTTTCAGTCGCATATTTAATAGGCATTTGCCAGTTATTACGATGATTGTTATCAACACCATCTTCGTGTGCTGTACCTTGTTGTGCATAAAGATTGGTAGTTGTAGTACCAATTGAAAGTGAAGAAGCTGGGTGAGTTCCTACTGGTTCGTTATAGAATGTATTTGTGAATGAACCGATACTACTTGAGTTAGCAGACTGAGTCTTTAAGTCACCCACAGAAGTTCCACCAGATGCTTTTAACTGAAGACCAGCACGATACGCTAAGTAATTTTCTTCGGACGAAGATACTCGTTGCAAATCACCGTTTGCATTTTTTATCTTCAGTACTAGGTCTGACATTCGGTGTACCCTTAATTATTTAATAGAGTACCGTTTTCATCGTAAACATCTACTATTCTAGCTGCGACACGATTCAAAGCGGTTACTATATCTTGGTTATGACCATCATAGAAACTTGATAAACCTGTTATATTACCAAGATCACTATCTAGTTCGTTGATCGCCCCAACAAGATCGGTTGCAGTTGTATTTAGTGTTGTGCCTGGCGTGATAGTACCGCCAGTTGTGACGTTAGCACCAGCGAATGTCAATGCAGTGGTATCACCTGATTTTACTATCAGATTACCCGAAGTATTCTGGAATCTACCGAATTGAGTTCCACCGTCTTTAAGTAGTACATCACCACCGTCTGCATCAAGTACAATGTCACCATCTACATCAAATGTCAGACTACCACCAAGAGTTTCTAGTTTAGTTCCACTTGCCAACTGATTGTCGAATCTTATTCTTAAACGATCCGCATCAGCAGAATCACGGAAGAATATTTTACCTTCATCCGCATCAAAATACATGTTTTTGTGAGCACCGATAGCGAGATGTCTATTATGACTCTGTATATAATTAGTAAGAGGATTAGTACGACCTAAGTTCCAACTTATAGCAGCTGAATCTCCAGTATTGAAGAAGATATCTTCGCCACCAGCATTAAGGGTAATATCTCCACCCACATCTATAATCAGATTACCACCAGAATTTGTTATCGCATTACCGTTGAAATTCAAATCACCGATATCAGCACTGTCAACATCTATGTTCTTAGCAAATAATGTTTGTTCTAGGTAAGCATGTCTCCATTTAAGATCAGAATTACCAAGAGTGTAAGAATTAGTAGCATCTGGTCGAAGGTTAGTATCAAATTTACCTAAAACCGAGATGTTATCATCTCCGTTACTACCCAGATCAACATGACCATTTAATGTGGTCGCACCGTCTACGTTCAGTGTTCCATCAACATCAAGATTATCTTCAATGTTTACGTCTGAGTTGAATACTGCATCTGAATCGTTGAATGATACTGCAAGGATTCCATTTGAGTAGATACCTAATTGGTTATCACCAATGTGAGAGAATCTACCAAACTCTGCTCCGTTATCTTTTAGTTTGATATCGTCACCAGCCGCATCTAGTGTAATGTCACCAGCCGCATCGAGTTCCATACCACCTTGAGAGTATTCGATTCGGTAGAATAGGTCTGCACCACTTACGCCCATTCTGTGACGTGCGAACTCAGTACCATTACGTTTGAATATAATGTCACTATCACCAGCGTCTAGAACAATATCTCCAGTTGCATCGATTGTGAAAAGACTTGGTGCGCCAATAGTGAATTGACCATTGTCTGCGAGACCTAAAGTTACGGTATCTTCACCACCACCGTTCTTAATATTTACATGGTTACCGTCCGCATCCAGAACAATATCACCGTTAGTGTTTAGTGTGATATCCTGAGTTGCATTTATACCTACGGTTCCAGTAGTTGTTTGAGTGAAAGAAGCACCAGTTGTAACACCATAAGCACCACCAGATACAATATCGAACGTTCCTAGTGTATTGATGTCAAAGTTTCCAGTCGCACCGATATGGTATGTTCCGTTTGCACTGTCAGAGTGATCACCCGAAACATTCTGATCTAAGTTACCAGTGATTCCGATGGTGTTAGTCGCATCTAAAATATAGTTGACACGAGTAGTTCCATCTCGTTTTAGAGTTATGTTCGCCCCATTTGCATCTAGGACAATATCGTTTTCTGCATCTATTACTACATCGTCTGGTGCAGTGATTGTTAGATCTGCATTGTCGGCAAGATTGATCTGTGCAGAATCACCACCCCCACCGTTTCTGAGAACGATGTCATTACCATCCGCATCAAGGATGATGTCTCCTACTGCATCAATAGTAACATCACTAGGTGCGGTTATAGTATACTGGCCCACCTCACCAGTACCAGTCGCAATATTGTGTGTTACAGACGGTCTCGCACCACCGCCATCATCGATAATACCACCTTTCATGATGATGTCTTCGCCTGATGCATCTAGTGTTATAGTTCCAGAACCAAGTGTTTCGATTTGATAATTGTCTGGTGTTTGTATATGGTAATCACCACCATCATAGAATGTGTGGGTTTGCGTGTCCCCTCCAGCACCATTCTTAAAGTAGAATTGGTTGCCGTCTGCATCTAATGTAATATCACCAAGTGCATCAAAAATGAAATTACCAGATGCGCTCATGTCGATATTACCAGTAGTATTCTGAATAAAGTTACTACCAGTTGTGAGAGTGTATGTAGAGTTACCTGTTACAGTGATTGATCCACCAACAGAATCTAGAGATGTTCCGTCAACCTTATTGATGTAGGTTCCAGAATAATCACCTTCAAAATTAACACCTGTTAGTTCAATATCCGCAACCGCATCAACAAGAAAGTCTCGACCAGCATCGATGTCAATATCCTGACCACTAGATTGGTTGGTACTAATCTTTAAGTGTGTGGAAGTTTCTCCGTCTTGTCCGTTCGGATATATGATTTCACCAGCAGAGGCATCGAATGTAGCTTCAATCTCGTTAAGTACTGTTACAAGATCACTATCCTGATAAGTATTTAACTGTGAAGGATCACCAACATTATTACTCAATATGTTGAACTTGTCAACAAAGAGTTTAAATGAATCTACTAAATTTGCTATAGGTTTTCTTGACATTATAGTTTCTCTATAAGTTGCGAAAGCATATTTTTCATGTCTGAGATATCACTCTCTAAACCTTCCACTTTTGCCTTCAATTCTTGTTCTTCTTTAATTCTCTCTCTAGCGATACGTTTTCTCTCACGAGATTGTCTTATCTTATCACTATTTATATTCATCACGGCCCCAGTTTCGGGATCACGTGCTAAATCACCGTGTCCCTCTACTGGTATCATAGTCTTAGTCTGCAAGGGCAATACACCTCAAATCTTTAATTACAGGAACTTTCGCATTGTTCAAACTGTTGAATACGATCTTCAACTGGAACTTCTGGAAAGGATCAATATATCCACCTTGTCCACCAATCAGATAACTATACTCACGGAACGCATTCTTGTTATTATCTGGTGGAGTCTCGTTAATTGTATCAGCAGATTCCCACGCTACATCATTGATGTTATCGTCCTTAGAACATGTCTTCCAATATAATTGGATACCTGTCTGTGGTGGTCTGTTAACACTCATCAATACACGTAGACCAACCGCAGTCTCAGCCAGTGAGATAGGTATTGTTACGTGTTTAGCAGGTGCAGTACCTTCATGTGAATGTTCTTCTGCAATGTACATATGTTTGTTAGTAACTTCACCACCAAGATAAGTATTACCGATATTTGGATCAGTGTTATCAATAATGTTACCAGTCAACTTCATATCTGTTGCTTCTAAGTCTAATACTGGTGATACACGTCTATCGGTAGTTGTCATTGTTACCTGTGCGGTCAATGAGTGTTCATCGTTTGCAATCAAAGTAGTTTCCGATACTTCTTCAAACTGGTTGAATACCGCATGAGGAACTTCCAATGTTGTGTTGGTTTTGTTACGCAAGATCTGGAATGCATTATCTACAAGGTAACGACCAGCATCCGAATCAGCGAACGAAGAGTTCGAAGTCATCTTGGCTGATAGTGTATAGTTTGTCGCCTCTGGTTGAACTACATCAAAGTCTGGTCTAATCACATCATATGGAATATGTTGTAGTAGACGTACTTTACCTGTACCAACTCTTCCTGATACCGTTGCAGCTTCACCCGCTGTTATCTTAATACTGTTCGCATCTACCGAAGTAACCACACGATAGAACGGTGAAGAGTTACTCATGATATTTGAACCTAAGATACCGTTGTATCGAGTACTAGGATCTAAACCAAATACTCTTGTTCTGTCACCTTTACGTAGACCATGACCAGTTGTGTATATTGTAATCTCATCACTACCTGAATGTGTCATGATTGGATTCTTAACCAATGTTGTAGGTCTAACATTACGGTTATGTAAGAAGGCATTACCTTGAGTTTCAAAGTCTGCACGATACATTACATACGCAAGATCCTGTTGACCACGTGGTTCCCAAACGTCTGTGTTCTGAGATACGAATAGTGATCCCAATGTAGGTTGTTTAGTAACACGAGTTTCGGTAGAACCTAATACGAAGTCTTCTACTTGAGAAATATACATCTTATACTTCATAGACTTAGATCTAACGATGATAGCGTAGTTCGCACCATTACCTTGCAAGAAGATTGGTTCGTCAAATACAAAGTCAGTACCGTTTGCAACCATACTTGAAATATTGGCTTCTGGTACTTTAGTAACTTGTGCTGGTGTTAACTGAACCAGAGATCCAGGCACTCTTCGTGTACGATCTGGGTAACCAGCAGGTGCTTCGGTAATCGCAATACTTACACCATATTGATCGTCCGATGATGTTGGTTTATCTGCAAAGTATAAACGTAGTCGAGTTAAGAAGATACCGTTTGGATCTAGTACCTCGAACGATTGTGCAGTCGGATCTTCATCCTTAAATACTTGACCTTGTGACTGGATAATATCTAAACCAGTTGCCTTAGCTTCATTATATGGTAACAAGTAAGGTTTGGCAGTACTATAACTCGCAGTACCTTGTATCGTCTGAGTACCAGATGCCTGTGCATAGTCATATGTTGTATTAGTATCAACCAGTCGGGTTCCTGTACCTGTTACTTCTGTAGTGGTTTCTACAGGGCCATAAACCTGTGTTTGAGTTGTTTCGGTCTTAACATCCTGTTGAGTTTCTGTAGTTACAACAGTGTCAGTAGATACAGTCTGTGTAGTGTATCTGTCATTGTTAACTGTAGTTGTTTGACCACCAACAATCTCTAGTACACGAGTATTAGTAATTGTGTACTCACCAGATAGACTCTCGATCACACCTGAAGCGGTATAGAACTGAGCACAGTATGAAAGTGATTTACTTACATCTGGTTTACTGATATCGAACAACGAGAATATCGCAGTACCAGTAGGGAATCGCATAGGTGGATTCACCAAGTTTGGAATCTCGAATTCAGCTTCCAATACACCATTTGCATCTGATGTTAAGGTAGTAGAACCTTCTGAGTGTTCGGTTGATGGTGGTAGTTCCACTTCTGGAACCATGTTAGCACCAGACTCCGCAATAGTGTAGTTCGGATCTGAAATAGTAGACGACTTATAGAAAGTCTTAGTCTTACAGAAACGACTTACATCTGTGTTATTGAAGAATGGGAAGTAACGTGTATTCGGACGTAAGTTAGTTGCACGAATAGAAACTTTACGTGAACGCATCCAAGGAATATGGATGATCTGTAATTCACGATTGTCCACTACCTCAGACAATACACTTTCACTTGCAATACGGTTTACAGTACTTGTAGTTTCGGTTGCAGTATTATACTCTTGAGTAGTTTCATACGTATTCTCTGTAGAGATAGTATTTGTTCTACCGTAAGTAGTGTTAGTTACTGTTTCGTTAACACTTACATCTTGAGTACTTGTAGTTCTAGTGTTAGTTGTTGTCTCGTACTGGTTAGTTGTAGTTACAGATGTAGTATTCTGTCTACCAACAGTAACGTCATAACGTGGGCCATTTTTCCACCTATCTTTCTTTGGATAGAAGTAAACGTGTGCAGAACCAGTTCCGACACCTTTAATCATTAACTTGTCGCCAGCATCGAATCGTTGCTTTTGAGTACCAAACTCTGTCCAGTTTGCTGGAACGTCCGCAGAACCACTTTCTAGTTTGTAAACTTTAATACGACCATTGTGTGCGTTACAACGGAATACATGCTTATATGTTGAAGAGAAAGTGATGATAACTTCATCTTTTACGTTTAACGCTAATGGCGCACTGAACTTAGGTGAAATAGGTTTAGTGATTCTCTTACCTACATATTCAGTCTGAGTCAATTCTGTTTGTGTAACAATATCACCAGTGACCTGATTATTCTCTACACCAAGAACATTGGTTGTTTCTGATAGTTTTGTAGTGGTTGAGTTAGAACCTTCTTCTACCCAATCACCATAATCGATACTAACTTCTTGACCGATTTGACGTGTATTCTCACCAAGTAAAGTTGTGTTAGATGATTGTGAAACAAGAGGATCTGTAGTCATACCCACTTGTAGATCATTTACATCTGTACCACCCCATGCATACTCTTGTTCATTCCATAGAAGTGCTTGAGATGCATCAAACTCTGTACCACCATCAATGATAGTAGGTGCATCCTGTTCGAAGTTCTTCCAAGTATCTTTTGAAGGTGATAATACGAGATCACCATATGTTTTCTCAACGTGGAATGGGTTAACATTAATTGTTTGAGACGCCATGTTCTGTGCTAGATACTGTTTCTCAGTGTGAGCCAACATCACGTTGTCACCTTTCTGAGTCACACCACTAGAGATACTATGAGCAGAATCAAAGATTAATGGGATAGTCTTACATGTGTAAGGTGGACGTACAAGACCTTTTGTTGGATCATGTGACGCTCTATGTTCTAGGTTCTTGGTGTCCGCAAACTTCTGATTCTTGAAGTTGTCAACAAAGAAACCTGTGTGTAGACGTTCGTTACCAGAAGAGTCAAACAATCTTTCGTTAGTCGCATTAAGTTCTAACAAAGAAAGTGTTGTAGCTTCTTCTAGTTTGTCGATACGTTTGTCTAGTTTACCAATATCTTCCATCGTGTATCCACGTCTTGGAATGATAGTAGTTTTTAAATCTTTTGTATGAAGTGTGTTCGCACCTAGTTCGATCTTATACAGATCGATACAATCTACTGGAGTAGATGGATACTTAGGCATCATTGATGACACACCTTGGATGTAACGTAACTCACCACCCTTCGACAATACTAGTTTGTCAAGACGTGGCATGTAGTATTCTGCATCCGCATTTACAAGAGTGTTTTCTTGTGGTAATCCAAATATTTGTGCATCACCACTTGTGAATGTTTCGTCCGCAGTGTTTACCGAAGGACGGAAGTCAAGAACATCTCTTAATGAAATAACCTTGCCATTTGTACGGTGAACTGGTATACTACCATATGTGACCTGACCGTCATATGAATTAACACCAAAGAAATGACCATCACCAGTGTGATGGAAATACTTCATTTTAACATATACTGGTTGTTCGTCTGAATCTAATCCAGAACCTTTATAGACTAGTTTACCTAGACCATAGTGAGTGTCACGTTGACCGTTGTCAATACCAAATGCACCCAATACATTCTTACCGTCTGAATCATCTACAGTACAACGAGTGATTTCATAGATGTCAGTCTTTCCTAGATTAATAAACCTAGTACCGTCTCCATCTGAATCTAGTGTTCTTGTTACTGTATGTGGACGTAATTCTTTTGCTTTTTGGCTTGCATTATTGATCTTTTCGTAGTATAATACATCGTATGCAGTACCATCAACCAGACCACTAATTGTAGAAGTGGTTGAACCGAAAGATACTGTTGTGTCTGCTACAACATCACTGTCCGCAGAAGATACTATCCAGTTACCAGCATTCGTAAGATCACCTGATGCACTTGAAGTAACACTAACTTCACCCTGAGCATCTGCCTGTGTTTGAGAGATTCTTTTTGCAACTGTAAGAGAGATATCCGAAAATATCTTAGGTCTACGTATCGGTGCATCAAACAACAATGGTCGTTTGTCTGTACGATACATTTTAGTTATACCTGTGCCTGGCTCTCTGTAAATGTTTAGATAGTTTGCAGTAGGACTTGTTTTAGCACAGATAGATTGTATATCACGTATACTTGATCCAGCTGAAGTAATTGTTGTTGCGAAAACATGAAGTTTCTTCTGTCCTGCTATACCACCCGCTTCATTCAATGCACGTACACGAGTAACACCAATAACCGATCCAGTACCGTTCGCACCACTGTGAAGATTTAATTCCTCACAAGTTGTGAAGTCGGGCATTTTACCCTTACCGTTACTATACAAGAAATAGTTACCGTAGTCAATAGTGATCGAGTCATTATTTCGTGATAAAGTTTCTTGTGGTTTGTCAACAATGATAGTTGTTTCCGCATCTTTATTTATACGGAAACCTTTAACATATGCAGTACCAGGCGTTACTTTTAATTTGAAATTAGATGTGGTGTTAGGTGCAAACGAAGCACGGAAATAACGTTTGATGTAATCACCAGCTGTCTCGTGAGTACGTGTCGCCATCTCTGCACGGATTGATTTGAATCCTGAGTTCGCAGTAACAGAAGATACAATCTGACCACCAGATACTTCAATGATTGGAATGAAGATTTTATCTTTTGTGACTACACGTGCATCTGCCAGTACCAAACGAATACGATATCGATCAGCGCCAGGCGATGTTAGATTAGGTGTTGCACCTTGATTATCAAATAGTGTTACGTCATCGTCCGCAGTAACAATGTCTTGAGTAATAGTGAAACCAAAACGTGAAGATGCATTGTTAGAATACTTACGGAATACTAATCTTTGTGGTGGACAATATACAATACGTCCTTGTACGAAGAAGTGTCCTTCGTCAACCTGAATCGATGAACCTAAACCAACCGCTGGGTTAGTTGTAGTATTGATCTGTTGTACATTTAGTGTAAAGTCACCACCTGTACTTGTTAATGTGTCTCCTGCTGTTACACGAGTACCTGTCTCACTACCGTTTGAATCTTGTGTATATTCTACGTATAATGTATCGGGATCGCCATTCTCAGCTGCTATGGCAGAAACTACAGTAAACTTAATCGTATTATCTGAACTTGAAAACTCAACACCTTCCAACGTAGTTGGATCAGATGGGAAAGGTGTGCTACTCGCAATCTTGACAAACTCAAGTTTGTTATCACAACGGAATGAGCCAGGCGTGATCGCCGCACCTTCCTCAAATAGGTTACCTGCTAATTGTGTAATCTCTTTTTGGATAACAGTCTGTAACTGAGTAAGTTCACGAGCCTGCAATGCCTTACCACTATTAAAGAGAATACGATGATAGTTCTTAGACTTATCGTAGTCGTCCTTATAAGTTGACGGAAATGTTTGTTCAGTATACGTTGTTGGCATCTTTTTACCTTAAAGTTGTATGACGATTTTTAAATCTTCGATTTGTTCTGCGGAACGGTCTACTGCCGCCCTGTTATCAATATATAGGAGTTCTCCAGTATGTGGATCGAACTCTCCAGCAAGTTGTTGTGATACGATACCTGTGTTACCACTTGGATCTGTAACAGAGTTACTTGCTGTGAAACTTGTGAAACCTGTAGTTTCGTTTTGGTGAACTAGAAGACGTGCAGTCAATAGAGATCCGTTAACAGAATCTACAGTATCGATATACGCCTTTGCACCAGTTGATTGATCTTCAATAGTGGTATCTTCTACGAATGTACCGTTAGTTGAAGTCAATTCTAATTTAATTAATCCGTTACCAGTTGACTCAGTAAATAATTGATCATCTGGTCTGTTGTCTGAATCCGCAACCAATGGACTACGTAGTAATAGTACTTGACGGAAAGTGTTATCACCTAGTAAGAAGTCTCCCCCTTCATTACCGTCAATCTTGGCATTAAACATAACCGCAGATGATTTGAGATCGTCACGAGGATCTGCACCCAAACCTTTACTTGGCCCGATAATTGCACGACCTGTTGCACCGTTACCCACACCAGTAATTTTTACTTGAGCACGATTATAACCCGATCCACGGAATGAACCTGTTGCCCATCCATTAGGATTAGTACCACCAAGGTTACCAGCAGAGTCTTGTTTTATTAATAAGTTTACTAGTGCATTACCACTAATGACTGGAGTAATCTCAGCACCAGTTCCGTCACCAATAACTGTTGCAGTAGGTGTGGATGTATATCCAGTACCACCTGCCGTTACCGCAACACCTACTAACTCACCAGCACGAGCCGCTACTTCTACTGAACGTTGTTCTACTTGTTCCGCAGTTGCATCAACAGAAGCTGCTTGATCTGAGTCAACAAACTGAACGGGCATATATGCAGAAGATAAGAATTTAGAGGCATTCAACGCACCAATAGAATACAAGAACTTCCAGACATATCCGTCTGAAGTAGTAAATGGTGTACCAGTTGTATTACCAGTTGGTTGTTCAGTAGAGTTTACTGGAGTACCAGTTGCATCTTTACCTTGTTGTAGACAAACATAAATTTCTTGGTTACTGTTCATTACATAGAATGGTTGTAGAGGATAACCAACATGATTATCATCATACGCAGAATACTGAGTACCAGAAGACCAGTTATAACGAGGAACCGCAAATGACTTATCAGTAATGTTTTTGATAGATTGCAAATTCATTCGTGCATCACGTTCATCTCTCTCACGGTTCTGTGGAGTTACAGTCGCATCTGTCGAATTCCAGATCTCCGAACGACCAATACCAGCATAGTATCGGGTAGATGAAGAATCGAAATCTGAGAACAGATCTTCGAGAAAGAGTTTTTTAATTTTGTCAGTTACTATAGCAGCCATTTATTTGTCCTATGAAATTGTTGCGCCGTTCGATGATACTACGAACCACTCACTTGCAGACGTACTGTATGCGAGTGTTACCGATTGACCGTTCGTCAAAGCAACGGTATCTCTGGTTGAACTGTTATTTGTAATAGTAACAGTTGCCGTTCCAGTGTTTATATTTATTAAGTGTTTAACTTCCCCATCTACCGTTCCATCTGCCATGGTAGCTGCAACCGCAGTCGCCATGTTGAAGTAAGTGATAGGTGCATTGAGAGAAATTGTAGCAGGAGTTGCAGTTACATTCTGAACACCTAATGCGAGTTTTGTTTCAACCGCAACCGCACCAGTTCCTTTACCATGCAATTCTAAGTTAACATTTGCCTGATCACCTACTGCCTTTAGAGCGGGATGTAAGTTGATTGCAGCTGATGTTACTTCAACATTATTGATCGCATTTACAGCAGGGGATAATGTAATTAGTTCGTTACCAGATCCATCATCAATTGCAGTAGATATTTTTGGTTCTGCAATTACTGGATTGGTAAGTGTTTTGTTAGTTAATGTCTGAGCATGATCGTTGAACGTAAACTCATCATTTGTTGTTAGTAGAGGTAGAGTTACTGTACGATCAGCCACAAGTTCACTCACACCAAATACATATTGGTGATTAGCACTTGTATCATTAATTTGTGGAGTAGTAATAACAGGACTAGTTAAAGTCTTGTTGGTTAACGTCTGAGCAGGAGTAGTCAGTACGAAGTCACCGTCCGCATCTGGAAGTGTCAATACTCTATCTGCTGTTGCGTTAGCGGCTGTCAGTTTTACTTCAAAGTCATCGATGGACGATCCTTCAAATAAGATACCGTCTGAGTCAAACTGGATCTTAGTTGCCAGTATGTCACTATCCCCACCGAGGAATTTATAAAGTTCTACGAAGTTTGCGTTTATTTTTAAACCAGCAGTACGAAGGGTATCCCCTTGACCGTCATTCGCTACTACGCCTCTATTTAATACTTGTCTTGTCATCTCTTCTACCTAAGATTGTTACTTCTATTTATACGTTTTATAACAGTTCATCGAGAGTTATTTCACTATCCGAGTCACCAGTTATACCAACTGCTGGGTTATTTGTATCTTCCCTTTCAACGTTCTTCCAAGTAAATTGTTCTTGGTCAATCGTTTCGAGTGAAGATAATCCAATACCTGAACTATCCGCATTGTGATCAATATCAAATGTCGGTGAGTTAGGTTCTAGATATTCTGTCATAGTCTGATACAAGTTATGAAGTTCGCCAATAGACTTATCTGCAACGTCCTTCATATCATTACCGCCTGGGTTCGGATAGGTTGTTGTACTACCCAAATTCATTCTGAACTTCATATTAGTTCCTCCTCCAATATTAGTGTCGAAGTAATCAAACAGTGCAGTATGTTGTGCGTAACCATCTGGATGACGCATAGTTGCAATACCTTCCACTTCTTGTGGTGGAATATCCAACGTGCCAGGGAATGGTTGATTCTCAATATCCAAGTCAACAACACCTTCTAATTGTACTTGTGATCCCAAGTACATACCAGCTGGATGGACGAACAGTTTGTAAATACTTCTCCACTCAGATATAGACAATTCACTCTTGATTTGAATTGCATATGTCTGATATAATTTATCGTCTGTAATATATCTTTGAGACGATGGGCCGATTTCAGACTCATTTAAGTTGAAAACGTTTTTCTTTGTATAGACCACATCTGGATCTATATTAAAAAATGTACGAAAGAACTGTTGTATCGAATACTTAGTACCTTTGGATTTATACAATGTATTCGAGTACTTTGCAGCCTCTCTCTTATCTGGGAATCCTTCGAAGTAGGATTGTCCTAATAACAGTTCATCTTCTACAAACGATAGAAGATCGATATCCGTTTGAGTAATATCCTTTGTAAGGAACAACTCATTAAGAAGATTGGTCGGTGACGTATCCTGATCTTCAAATGAATAATACGCCTTTAATAACTTGACAAATGTAGGATAACTCTCTACAATATGATCGGGAAGTACTTCCTCAACCTTATAGTGTCGTAGGTTTATTTCCCTACGACCTAGATCCGTAAATGTCTTATCTAAATGTGTAGTCATTAGTTAGTCGCTGTCGTTAGGATACCAGTTGTTTGTGATCTTGAATCATCGAAATTAAGAACATCGTTTCTCTGTGGTACAAGTAATGATTGGTTAGCTGGAACCGCAGATATCTTAATAAATGTCTGACCTCCAGTAATACTATCTACTTGTAGACCAACCAGATAAACTGTACCTGTACTTGATGCATAGTTACCAACATTATCTACCAATACACGGTTGTCTGTCAAGTTAATAACCTGTAAAATATTACTATTTAATTTGTTTCGTATAACACAGTTAACATTTTGGAATACAAAGTTTGTTGATGTGACAATAAAGTTTTCGTCATCTCTTGATTGTATTTCAACAGGGAACTTCAATGTATGGTTTGATACAAGTCCAAGTGTCGGTGTGAATCTCTGTTGCATCTTCACCGCAGTACGTGAAGAAAGAATCGCAGGCGAGATCTCATCAATCAATGATAATAGGTTTGATCGTCTAAACGCTTGGTTAAACTTACCAGTATTATCATTAAAGTATTGACGTACCGCATCATCTACCTGTGTTTTAATTGTGTTAAGTGTCAATGAAGTAAGTCTTTCATTGAATTGGAATTTGGTGTCTAGTTCCACAAATGTTCTTACAGGATCAGCAAACTTCAAATCAAAAGAAGCGATTGACAACTGTTCTGCAAGATCTAAGATTGCAGTCTTAGTTGCATCTATTGTTGTTTGTGGAATATTACTGTTGAACAATACAGACATAAACACACAACCATATTGTTTAACGATGTTGTCTTCTCCACCCCATGACTTGATGTCTTTAATTAGAGATGAGAAGTTACGTAATACTAGTGAAGAGTAATCCGAATGAGTTACCATTCTGTTCTGAGCTGCATATTGGAATGGTGCATTCTTACGAATAGACTCTAATGTTTCTTTCTCTGAACCACCAGATGATTCTGCTTCGGTTGTTATTGTTGGAGTACGAGTAGTACTTGCATTAATCTGAATTTCATTTACTGGTTCGAATATATCAGAGAAGTTAGCCGCATCACCAGACACAGATAAGTATTCAACAACAATCTTATTTCCTGGCGCTGGTGTTTTACCTAGAGTCGTACCGTTACCGAATGTCAATTCAAAATGTCCGTTAGGCATTTCTTTTAGAATATAAAGTGTCGAGTCATTGTTAATTACATTTGCTTCAAGTATATTCTTATATGCAGTAAAGTCTAAAGATGTTGAACTAGGATGTACCTTTACTACCGCAGTAGATAGATCTAAGTTTTTATCTGGAATGATGTAAGTAATGTTCTCTGTATTATCACCAGAGATAAACGTTTTAGTCTTTGCAACACCCTCTTTGATAGGTATGATGTTAGAGCCGTTTTGTTGTTGGAACTCATAGAAACCAAAACCATCATCTGTCGCTGAAATAGTTTCTGTTGTTTGGAATGTATACTCAACATCTTCTACAGATGTCGTAAATTTGTAACCAGAGGGTAAAGAGATACGTGGACTACGATCAGCTACACCATTTAGATTGATTGACATTTTAATGAATGCCGTAGATGCATTCTTACTATCTGGGATATATCCGATACCTTCAGAAAGAGATACCAAAGAACTACGCAACTGTGCAGTACCAAGGAAGGATTCGTTCAATGCGAAGTTGGCAGTCAACGCATTCACGTGCGTATTATATGCCAAAACATCTAATAGGTTTGATAAACCCGATGCTTCGAAATTGAAGTCCTTAAACTCCTTTTCCTGTTGAAGGTATTCTTTCAGATTGTTCTTGATTGCCTGAAAGTCTAATGCTGTTGATTTTATTGTTGTTGCCATTTATCTTAACCTACTTAATACGGTAGTAAATTCTACAAGTTCTCCAGTATTGATTACCTTAAAGATAACCGTTACTTCAGCTGAGTTGTAGTCTGGTTGCATGTTGACCAACACCTTTAGTGTAGGTATGTCAACACGAGGTTCATATACTTCTAATACATTCTTAATCTCACGAATTACAGACTTCTCTGTTCCACCGTCTGCAAGTTCAAATAAGAAATTATAAAGGTTTCCACCATAATATGGATTGAATGGTTTCTCTCCTTGGTTAGTCAATAGGAGATTCTTTACCGCAAACTTCACTGACTCTACATTTAGTTTCTTGTAGATATCTCTAGTTTGCGATTTGAGAGCCAACGACAAATCTATATCAGAGTATTCTTTGTTACGTGTTGCGGTAACAGTAGACGCTGATGATAGATTAGTGTCTTCTATCGATAATGCTCTTGTGATTGCCATATTAGTCTCTTAAATAACCTTGTATCTATTTATACGTTTTAATCTAGTTTTACTTCGATTAATTCCTTAGATGATAGTAACTTACTATTATAAGTTGTTGTTACCGATCCCTTGAAATCTAAATCAAATGATTCTGAAACCTCAGGCATCTCGATCGCAATCTGAGATGTCAGAGATCCGTCTGGGTTATAGATGTCATAATCCAGAGTTAACTTGTCAAAGAAACAATAGTCTTTCCAATATTCTGCAATATCGAATGTTGCACTGTGATCTATCTTGCCTTCTCTATCAATAACCTGATATACTACGAGACGACCGTCTTGTTTCTTTACGTTGTCTCCCCCTACTGTTTCTAGAGGGCCACCTTTGTAAATACCTTCACTCACAATAAGACGTACATTGTTAAACAAGTCTGTGTTACCGTTAATTGTTCTGTACATCTCTGCATGTAAATAAAGGTTACGTGCAATTTGTTTTCTTTCTTCTGCCGTACCGATATGTGAGAAAGGTGTCTTGTCTCCATATGCACCAAGGTATTTCGCAATGGTTACGCCTGGCGCTAACTTAGTTCTTGATGAGATCTTATCTCCATCCAGAAAGTTTGGATTGTATAATGGATCTGGTAATATAATCATCCTTTAAACCTCTTACCTCTATTCTCAATTGAATTACCGATCGGTACAAATCCAAATCGAGAAGACTCTGATGTACCAACAGTTCTTCCGATCTTAGGTGGACTTGAGTTATCAAATTGTGAGTTTAGTTTACCTTCCGCAACCATCTTGTTTCCAATAAGAGAACGGTTCGCAGTATCACGAATCGTAGATCTAATCTCTTGTGTTGTCGGAACCTTTTCAAATAATCCTTCGTAGTCATCACGTAGAAGTATCTTGTTCTTCAATACGTCACCAGCATCTACTGTCACGGTACGTACAGAGAAGTCACCCATAGTCATCATGGCACCAATTGCATCTGCAAGTGGTACAGGTTTCTTCGGTGTTGGTGTCTCTTGTGATTCTACTGCTTTCTTAACTGTTGGGTTAGGGCCAGATCCACCTGCTCCTAATGCACCAGCGGTTCCCGCTTTGGTTGCTTGGTGTGCAGTCTTTGCCTTATCACATACGTTTGCGTTATAAGATCGAATCGCTTCCGTTGCTTGTCCGTGGAATGATCCGTAGAACGCAGCTCCAGATGCAAACGGAACCGCACCTTTTGGCCCCATGTAAACAGGTGAAGTCATCTCTACCTGTTCACCACCAATCACACCTTTCATACCCATGACAGATAATTCAGATCCAGTGATTGCCATTACTGGTGCAGTCTGAATGTATTCATCTTTTGCAGTCATGATCAAACGGTTGTCAGTAAACACATTGAGTTCTCCCTCAACGTGTTCCTTAGAATATCCCTTAGTCCATTCTGTATTGTTACCCAATATCAATTCAGACTTGTTCTCTACGGTCTTATATGATGCAGATTGTTTTGTGATGTATTCTGTGTTACCTGATACTTCGGTTCTTTTATTTAACAATACATGTTGCTTATTGTGTCCATGTATGTTAAGATTATGGTTACCACCTACGTCCATGTTCCAGTCACCTGTAACCGTCTGGTTCAAATTACCTTTATAGACCATCTCTGCATCACCCTCTACGATGACCGTATTGTCTCCTCCAGTCACCTCGACTTTATTGTTCGGGGATGATATGATAATAGAACCGTCAGCTCGCATTTCAATACCACCACCTTTACGATGTTTGATAAGAATACGTTCACCGCCTGGCGTGTCATCGTGTTCGATCACATGTCCAGATGCAGTCTCCATAACCTGATTGAAAGGATACTGAGAAGGTTGTTGATCTTCTACATTTAACGAGACATTGAAGTCCCCACCCCCAAGATAAAGTTCATTTACCTCGAATCCACGGGCAGCCTTATTCAGTGAAGACGAATAGTGATAATTTGTTTTGGGAAACTCACCAGTAGGATCTTGGAAACCATCTAGTGGTACTCCGAGTGTTCCTTCTTTGGCTGGGTTTGTTCCCTGTTTATTTTTTTCGCTTTCTATTGTCATTGTGGTTTCTTCGTTATCAATTCTTTTGGTTTCATCACTTTGTCGTTCGCAAGATCTTCATATACAGATTTCTTACGGAATACCGTTTCAACATATTCAGATACTTGGAAATGTGGATCTGATACTAGTGGTTGTATTTCGTTATGTCCAAATACCTGACCACCAAAGTATCTACGGTAGAATGCTTCACATACTGCCTCTAGTGTAGACATTTGTTCACGAGTAAACGATTGAGAAGATCTATATGTCAATGGATCGGGACATCCAGTAGAACAATTCAATCCACCGATTAGACATATATCGATTGAGTTTTCACCGTGACCATTTGCACCGTTAGTTTCACCGATCTTATCTAATGGTCGTCCTCTCTGTAGTTTACCGTCTCGTCTTATCACCAGATGATACTTGATACCATCTTCTCCTGATTGATTGTGTTGTACATGTAACTCTTCACAACCAATGTTCTGGTTAGTGTATGTGTCGCTCGAATGAACAATCATCTCTGTGATAGGTCGGTTGATCTTCTTAAATTGTAGTCCTAATTCTTCTTTTGAATCTATGTAAGTAAATGATTCGAATGCAGTCTTCTCGCCATCGAAACGTTTTAATGTTTCACTAAGGTCATACTCTTTAGTAGCAAAAGAATCCGCAGTCGTTACAAGACTTCCTGATATAGTCGTATCTAGTTTAGATAGATCTGCTTCAGTTGCAAATACACGTGCTTCAACTTCGTTTATCTCTTCATCTGAAATATCAGCTGCCTTTGCCTTTACCTCTAACTCTCTAACAAACTCACTGTTTGTCTTACCGTCATCAATTGTTCCGATTACTTTCTTCATCTTAGGTGACAGTGCAGTATCGTTTTTAATTGTTGTCTGTGTCGCTTTTGCAAGACCTTCTGGTGTTCCGTCAAGAGAATCAGAAACGATACTGGATATTGTACTTAGATCCAATTGTGCGTTAGATGTAAATGCACGGATCTTTGATGATGCATCGTTAGTAATGTTCTCAGTAAAGTCTTGTAATAATCCAAGACCAGTCTTTACTGGGGATTTATCAATAAACCCTTCAAGATCTTTCTGTGCTTTCTTCAATCCATCAAGTGGATTGTTTACACCCGAAGTGACTTCTTTCGCAATATCATCTGCACTGGCAGAAATACTATTGACATTACCCTTTACATCGTCTATACTACCAATAGAAACTTTGTTCGTAACATTACTCAGATCTGGTGCATTTGCATTCAGTGAAGGAACGGCAGATACTTCCTTGATCACATCACTGATCATGTTTTCTGCTTTCTTTAATGTATCGGTAATCGCACTCAGTCCACCCGATGCACCACCACCTGTTCCAGATGCAGCTTTTGTTTCGGATGCGACTGCCTGTATCTTAGACTTCAATGCACCTGATTTACCTTCAACATCACTTGCAGTAGCATCGATTGCATCTAGAGAAGATGCACCTAAAGTTGCAGTTTCTAGTTTTGCGACAGGGGCGCCTAATCCAGTAAGTTGTTGTACTACCGATGATACAGGTTGATTCTCTGTTGCACCCGCTGTAATTGTTGGTGCATCAACAGGAAGTTGTCCGTCCGAGTCTGCCTCAGATGGATCTGCACTATGTGATGATACTGAAATAGTAGGAACAGATAAATCTAATTGTATTGAAGTCGGATCGGGTATTCCTGATAATCCAGTTACATTATCACCAAAGGAACACATTGCATCACCCATCGAAGTCTCACCAGCATTATCTATTTTACTTTCTAGTGATTCTATACCAGCGTGTATACTGCCTGGCCCATTACCAAGAAGTGTTGCGTTTTTGGCAAAGGTATTCTCCTTCAATGATTTTGCTTGACTATCGATCTTAGTGTCAAAGTCCTGACCAAGTTGGGTAGCACTTAACTTTGCGTTTAATTGACTTTTATTTAACGGCATTTACTCACCCAATAGTTCCTGAAGTTTAACAGCAATAACGTCCACTACTCTAAAGTCGTCCTTCTTCCTTAGACCAAGGTAATACTTGGCAAAGAGTCTTTGACAACTCTTATCATTATTTTTCTCTAAAGTGTCTGATCTCAATAGTCGTATGTTTGCAGCTGCTTGACTACTATTTAGTTCGTACTTAGTGAAGACCAATTGTGAACTATACTTTCTCCAGTCGTTAGAGAAGTTCTTTAATAACTGTTTTCTTGTACCTGTCCATGCACCAATACCAAGAGGATTCAGATCAGTAACATCTTCGGCCGCAGTTTCATTTAATCCAGAGACATGTATTAGACCAGCCATGATACCAATCGATTGGAACATAGTGTAACCTTGTGCAAGGAAATACTTAACACCCTCAACCTTACGTGATTCAAGTGTTCTATTATAAACGAAACCGAAATCATCGTCCTTGACTTTTACTGGATCGATAACCTTTATTTCTTGTTCATAAAACAACTCTTCCTGATCGATTCTTTCTTGTACCGTATTGAACTCTACTTGTCTTTGTATACGAGTAGGATATTCTATCTTGGGTATTGATCCCAAAACAAGCGGAACCTGAGATGCAGATCCATCCATAAAGAATCCGAATACAGTTGCACCAGAAGTAAGTCTAGGTGTTCTACCCAAACCAGATACTCCAGCTTCAGTCGTAGGTAATACAACTTGGGCCCAAGGTAAGTCGTTTTGTTTTATCTCTCTTGTCGATGGGTTATGTACACCGTGAATACGAATCTTTACACGTCCTTCTAAACCATATGGGGGCGTGTGGTCAATCACGTCTGCAATAAACCAACGAGTGTTATCACCGTAATATTCTGTTTGAATTGCCTTCATTATCCCCTCACCAACTTGCATACAGTCATAACAACATCATGACGTGTATTCTTGAATGTGTGTCGTGTGTTATAGATTAAGAAATCACCTGTACGTAAGTTATCAAACACTTCGGTAGATTCTGGATCACCATCATCTGATATAGTTTGAATATTTACAATGTCACCAACACTTGCTTTCGATACAATGAAACCAGCGCCTGGAACTGTAACCTCAAACTGATTCTTATATAACATATTCCGAATAGATCTGTTAACTAACTTGTTTGTAAAACTAGATTCTTTTAATTCGTCATGGTAACTTTTCTTTGTACCATATGTTCCAGTAGATGTTATTTGATGATAGACTCTTGCATTTCCATCGGCCACATTCTTGTCATCAAGTACAAACTCTTCGGGGTATACATTTTGAACTTTCTCTGATGGTATTATACCAGCATTAGATAAATTCTTCAAGGTTTTTCTTACATCAAAATGTGCAGAACTTATTTGCCCTGTGTTTAAATTTGTGTTATTATACAATGCACCTACACCACCTGCCATCATTTGTTTCAATGTGTTCTGTAGTTTAGCTGCTCTCATTGTTTGTACTTGGAATGTACGATGTAATGGAGACTTTGATTCTGTCTGTTTTACGTTAGCAGGTGAATACAAATAAGGTAACTCACTATTCCAAGGTGTCTGTTCTAACATCTTATCCAGACTACCCAATCTAATATTGGTGTCATGTATAGATGCATACAAGAATAGAGGACAACCTGATACTGTGGTCGCACGATCTCTTAACCAATCACATGCTTCTAATGGATTCAAGTAAGGTACTAGAACCGTAATATTGTTCTGTACTGTTGGATTAAGATACGATAAGTCTACATCTTTGTTGAGGTCTTGTCCACATATCTTAGTAATCTCTTTCTCTAATGTATCCGAAATAGTACGAGATATTTTCTTGGACTTACTTAAAATTGCGTGTTCGTCCATGATAGTAAACAGATATATACTGGCTTGGCCAGCATCGTTACTTTTAATCACTTGATCAATACTAGTCATTATAAACGATCTGGACATTACTGGTACTAAAGTTTTATCTTCAGACGCCATCTCAATAAAGATTCTTTCGGTTCCAGAGAATCCCATACCATCAACAAAACCCTGATCATCTGATATTGCAATCTGACCAGAGATGTATGGTTTCTCTAAACTCTCAAAGAATACCAATTCAACAATATTTGAGTTGACGTTAATCCTGTTACCAGCATCATCACCACCCATACCCTCAGATGTAATGTACGCCTGAGTTATCTTATATTGTGATTGGTTGTCGTTTTGTGTACTCATCTATTACTCATCAACCTGTAAAATTCTTTTACTACACTTTCTACTGCATCACCCTTTAATATCTTAATCTGTTTTAGATCATTATTCTTGGCGGTCAGTCTCTCAATATTAGTTACTGGATTAAGACTAGAAGGAATAGTTTCGGTAAACGGATCAATGTCCACCCACTCACCGTCAGCATTCTCGTAATGATGTACCGCATTGTATTGTGCGGTTTCTTTGTGTATACGTGCAAACACAGTGAGACCAGTAGTTTCATCACGGAAGTATACTTGTTCACCTTGAGTAAATGTTGCATCCCTTCGATTGTATTTGGCGACTCTGATCTTAAATGTGTATTCGAAGTTACCGACTTCAAACGGTATATTGATTACTTTAGCTCTACTGTCAAGACTTTCAAGAGTAATACTATAACCACCTAAGATGATAGGATCTGAACTAGGGTTATCTAAGTCTTGTTTCTCTAATACCCATAAATCAGTTTGATGGAACTTCTCTTGTTCATCCGATAAAGTCAATGTGGTCGCACCATTACTATTAACATCAAGTACGACATCTCGGTTCTCTACAACAAAAGTAGTATTAGTATCAACTATGAGTTGACCTAGATCAAGATTACGTTTTATGATTGTTCCTACCGTACCTGATTGTTGACCGACTATTTGTCTACCTACTTTAAAGTCATAACCACCCTCTGCGGTGGCAATATCTGCGGTAGTTGTTAATACTCTGTGTGGATAAAATCCTTTTGCACGTTCTAGTACTTCTTCGTTCTTTAATGGCCAACCCGACTCACGTAAGTGGTCATTCATGAGATAAAATGTCCAGTAATAGTTGGTGTCACCATATAATTGTAATGACAATGTGTCTGGTCGATCACCTGACTTAATCATGTAATCTTCATAGAAAGACTTTTGTGGTTTGACTTGATCAATTATATCAACATACTGTGTAAGGTTTTGTATGAGAGAATAATTCGTCTCATCACCAAACTTGTAATATAGTTTCTCAAACCGTTGAAAATATTTTGTACTCATTAGTATCCAACTCCATCCGCATCTGTCTCAAGAATATCTTTCTTGGATAGGGTAACGGTTTCGGTAAAGTTAAGGTTCATGTCCACTTCCAAGAACTCACCGTCATCATGGAACGCCATCTGACTTGCATTGTATGTGGTATCGACCGAACGTAAGAAACAAGGTTTTACTTTATGTGCAATAGTCTTACCATCATACTCGAACTCGATGTTGAACTTGTTTGGGAAGTTATAACCAAGAGAGATCTCTTGACCACCAATAGTTACTGGAATGTCTTCGGGATATAATTCACTACGGAAGAAGTTGACGATCCTCTTTATCTGTTCTGACTCAGCTTTAGATCTCGCAATCATCTTGAAATTAAATTGGAACTCACGCATGTTAACTTGTTTGAATAACGAGCGTGTGTTTGGATTAGTAGTAACACCAGTCTGTAGTTTCAAACCTGCCGTAACCTCATCACTAAATTTACCAGCTGCTTGTGATAGACGTACAGTCGCTAATTTTGCGAGACCATCACTTGCACCACCACCAGAAATTCCCTGTACAAATGATCCAACACCATCTGCCATAGAACCAAGTATAGATGCACCACCTGCCACCGCAGCTCCTGTCGTACCTACATCAACGTTTTCGTATGTAACATTATCCCTGAACTGTAAACCCTGTGGAAGATATAGTAGTACTTCGGTGTCAACGATTTGTCTTGGTCTCAATCCCATTTCGGTTTCATTCGTTACTCCATTGAATGCACCTACATCTTTTGCGAGTTCTTCTAGTTGCGCTTGAACTTCTTCTAGATCTTTCATGGTAGACTCGGACGCTTGCCCTGCCCCACCCTCACTTTCTTTCGCTTCTGCTTTTGCTTGATTGAGTAACTCATTTCTCTTTTCTTTCAGCGATTGCATATCCGTCTTTTTGTCAGACAATATGTCTCCCAGACCAGTATTGAAATATTTCTCTGCAAACAGAGTAAATCTGATCCTTCCTTTATAATCACCTTCGTCATGAAGAGGATAATTGTATATGTTTTTTGCGCTCATAACTTTTCCACTAAATAGGGTTATTGAAAACTACTAATTCTATTTATAAGGATTTTATGGCATATTCAGGCAAATTTAAACCTAAAAACCCAGATAAGTATTTGGGTGATGTGACTAACATCGTATACAGATCCCTGTGGGAAAAGTATGTGATGAAGTATTGTGATAACTCTTCGGATGTCAAAGAATGGGGATCAGAAGAGATTGTTATACCTTATCTATATGAAGTAGACAGAAAATATCATCGTTACTTCATGGATTTTGTTATTGTGTACAAGAACGGACAAACCAAACTGATCGAAGTCAAGCCATTCAAAGAAACTCAATTACCCAAGATGAAAGGTAGACGTACTAAACGTATGTTAACAGAATCATTTACCTATGTCAAGAACCAGAACAAATGGAAGGCGGCCGTAGAATATGCAAAAGATCGGGGGTGGGGATTCGAGATCTGGACAGAAAAAGAACTAACTGCAATGGGATTGATGCCTAAATCAACTAAACCATTAAAACCTTTTAAAAAACGTAACAAATAGGTATAAATAGAAACATGAGTAATTTATTCAACAGACTAGAACTACAGGCATTCCGTGCGGGCATTACACCTCGTACTAAGGAAAGTCGTGATTGGTTCAGACAAAAGGCATCGAATCTACGATCGATTAACCGTGAAGCATTGATGAAAGAAGATCCGTTGAAAAGACGTGATGTATCAAAGGCGGATAATCGAGAGTTGATTGGTTCTATGCAGATGTTCTTCTATGATCCGAAACATAAGAAGACATTACCATACTATGATGTCTTTCCGTTAGTAATTATTATTGGGCCCGCAGAAGGTGGATTCTACGGTCTCAACTTACATTACTTGCCTCCGATTCTTCGTGCGAAGTTTCTGGATGCATTGATGGATGTACTCGGTGCGAAGATGACCAAGACCGCAAGGATGCGGTTAACCTATGGCATCTTACAGAAGACCGCAAAGATGCGGTACTATAAACCTTGTTTGAAACACTATCTGACTAAACATGTAAAGAGTCGTTTTGCAGAAGTTCAAACACCAGAGTGGGAAATTGCGACTTTCTTACCGACTGCACAGTTCAGAAAAGCAAACTCACAGAAAGTATTCTACGATTCAAGGCAAATGATAGATGGCTAATTCAACAAACAGACTAGGTTCTATTGAAGGACTGAAAACCCTTATGGGTAGATCCGATGGTTTTCAAAGACCTAATCTATTCCGTGTTCAGTTACCTCCGATTGATGGTTACGACACCAAAGATTTAAACTTATTGTGTAAGGCAGTATTATTGCCTGGCAGACAGATCGGTACAATTGAGAAACAGTTAGGTACATACAAGTACGATATAGTAAATGCACAGACTGTATCAGAAGTAACCATGACGTTCCATGTACCATCAACACACATAGTAAAGAACTACTTCGAAGACTGGCAAAGTATTGCGTGGAACAAAGGTGAAGTAGGATACTTTAAAGATTACGCAAGAGATCTCAAGATTGAGACTCTAAAGACAGGTGCGACTATTCCTGCCTTTAATAAACAAATACCTTTTTTGAAAAAGATTAGTCCGACTATCCGTAATCGACTACCAGACATTGGGCCATTTAAATTGTCCCAAGGTGAAGTAGATTTGGATTTGGGTACAAAGGACGAAAAGACATACACTTGTCGTTTGATCGAAGCGTTTCCAACGACAATGAGTGATACACAGTTGGGTGATGACCAAGAGAATGCAATCATGGAACTCACAGTATCATTTAAGTATAGAGATTGGGAATCGACTGCCCACGATGCGAAGAGTTTGTTTAGTTCAATACTTAGTGGCGGACTAAATATCTTCAGTTGAGATAAACTATTTCTAAATTATTAGGAGAATGAAATGGCATTACCAAAGTTAAATACAGCACCGATATATGAATTGTCGGTTCCTTCAACAGGAGATCGTGTCAGCTACAGACCATATCTTGTTAAGGAAGAAAAAGTTCTTATGATGGCGTTTGAATCTGGTGATCAGAGACAAGCACTAAAAGCTATCGTAGCAACTATTGATGCGTGTATTCAAGATAAAATAAACGTAGCAGAACTGGCGACATTTGATGTCGAGTATATGTTTACACAGATACGTTCCAAGTCTGCTGGTGAGAAATCGACAATCTTACTGAAGTGTCAAGAATGTGAAACTCAAAACGAGATAGACATTGATCTATCAAAGGTTGAAGTTGAAGTCACAGACGATGACATGAAAGTAGAATTGACCGATCAGATCACGGTAGAGATGAAGTACCCGCCTTACAAGTCGGTTATGGAATCAGATCTATCTGGTGATCAAGTAAAACTAGGACTGGATATGGTTGTAGCAAGTATATCTGGAATCATAGTTAAAAACGGTCTTGAAGAAGAACGTATGGATGCAAGTGATGTATCCAAGAAAGAACTAATGGAATTCATTGAGTCTATGACCAGTGAACAGTTCGAAAGAGTTACCAAGTATATTGGTGATCTTCCAGCGATGAAACATGATGCAAAATTTAAATGCGTCAACTGTGGACATGATAATGAAATTGAGTTAAAAGGGATATCAGATTTTTTATCCTAAACCTTTCTCATGATAGTCTTGTAAATCATTATAAGACGAATTTCGCAATGATGCAACATCATCATTACAGTTTAACAGAACTAGAGATGATGATGCCATGGGAAAGGGAAATATATGTTAATATGCTATTGGAACACATTAAGGAAGAGAACGAGAGAATAGAAAGACAGAATCAACAAAACGGATAACCAGTAATGGCAGAAGCACAATTAACAGGCGCAATCAGTTTACTGCGAGAAGAGAATAATAAGAAACTCGCAGAACTGAACGAGAACCAAGAAAAGACGGCAGCGGCTACGCAAGAAACCGCACGTCTTATTGGTGATATGCTCGATGGTATGAACATCGACCGTCAGCGTGGACAAGATAGAGAAGAGGGTGGCCCATCTGGATCGGGTGGATCTGGTGGTAGTGGATCTGGCCCTCAAGGTAGTGATAGTATAGGATTAATCGGGATACTCGGCAGAATCGTTGCTGGGTTATCTGGTGCGGTTCTTGGTCTTGTCTATGGTATTGTTAAAACTGTTACTAGTCCATTCGTTCAATTAGCTAAGAGTACTAAGGATTTCTTTAAGAACACAAAATTAGTTCAGTTCGTCAAAGGGAAATTCACTAGTATGATTACTACGATAAAGAATTTCTTTAAACCTGTAACTGCATTCTTTACTAACATTAGTAAAGCATTTGGAGCAGGATTAAGAGGCGAAACCAGAGCCGTCCGTGGTGCAATGGGAAGATTCGTTAGTCTTCAAAAAGGAATAACTGGTTTCTTTGCAAGTATGGGTAGGATGGTGAATAAGTTCATCCTTAGACCATTCAATAGAATCCGAAGAGCAATAGGTTCTATCGGTAGAGTAATGAATGGTGCAGCTGCCCAAACTGGTAGGATAGGTCAGTTCTTTAGTAAAATAGGTGACGGATTCAAGATGGTCGGTAGACTCTTTAGTGGGTTTGCCAGAACATTTGGTGTTGTATTCAGAGCGTTCGCAGTAGTTGGTCGTGTAATCGCATGGCCTATCACAGTAATCACTGGTCTTATCGGTGGTATCATGCAGATGTTCAAAGACTTCGGTAAGTCCAGAGACGAGGGTGATGGTATAATGAAGTCACTCTTTAAAGGATTCACTGGATTCTTCAAAGGTGCAATCAACGCCATTATCATGAAACCTCTAGACATGTTGAAAGACGGTATCGGTTGGTTATTAGGTAAACTAGGATTTGAGAACGCTGAGAACGCATTAGCAGGATTCAGTATCTCTGGTTTCTTTACCAAGATATGGGATTGGATGGTCAACTTTATCGCAGACTTGCCAGGCATGATTGTTGATGCATTGGTTGGTGCGGTCAAAGGAATTGGTAACTTCTTCAGTAACATTGACTTTGGTGGATTCTTCGGTGGTATCGGAGACAAAGTCGGTGAATGGTGGAGTGGGGCGTCAGACGGATTCTTCAAGAAGTTCGAACACGCAAAAGACACATTCGGTAAACTCAAAGGTAAAGTAGCGGGACTGCAAGACAAGTTCCGACAGTTCATTATGGACAAGTTACCTGAGAAAGGATCGTTCCTTGAGAAGTTTGTTCCAGATGCAGTTTATGAATGGGTAGGTCAGACTGGTCGATTTGCACCACCTAAGAAAGATCCAGCCGTAGATGAACCTGAGAAAGAAGTCCAAGAAGGTGAAGAACCTCAACTAACCAAAGCAGAACTTCAACAACAACTCAAGGCAGATGAAGAAGATCTTGCGGCCGCACAGAAAGCATTAGATGAGGGAACTGGTTCAGAACTAGAAGTCGAGAAGATGCAGATGTTCGTAGATGCAACAAAGATGCAACTAGAAGGTCTCAAAGAGTTAACTACGACTAATGAAGAGATGAACAAGGCTAGAATGGAAGCAATCAAGACTGGTAACAAAGAACCATTGATGGAAAAGAAACTAGAGGTTGCAAGCCTTGAAGATAAAGTACCTAATCGTGCATTCACCCAAGAAGAGTTAGATGCAGAAACCGATGCATCAACCAAAGAATGGATGTTGTGGTTCAACTCACCTGAAGGTATCGAAGCCCAGAAGAAGGCGATGATCGAAAGGGATGAACGTGAGAAACAGTTTGCACAACAGATGGCTGAGAACAAACTAAAACGTGAAGCAGAACATGAGAAAATGATGCAACGTTCAAGAGTTCTTCGTGCAGAAAGGGCAGAGAAAGCACGTGAAGTACTAGCAACAGGAATGTACAAAGGTCAAGCAATTACCGATGAACAAAGACGTAAAGCAGAACTCTACATTGAGAGAGAAGAGAAGACCAGAGCAAAAGAAGGAACGGCAATCATTGCCCCATCTACTAGTGTAGTAAACAACACTGCACCTACCACAGCGGTTATGAATATGAACATGCCTGCGGTAGATAACCTAGACACAACTTACGGATAAAAAAAGGGGAACCGAAGTTCCCCCTTGACTACTTCAGACTGTATTAGTCTGCTTGTGCCATTTTGGCGAAGTAAGATAATGTATCATCTTCATCTTCTGAAGCGGCTGATTCAATTGCAGGCGTAGGTGCCGATACAATCTCTGGTTCAGATGCACTAACAGCAGGAGTCGCTTCCGCACTTTGCGTTAACGCCTCATTCTTCATAGTCGCACCATCACCAACCGAATGACCAAGTACAAGTTGTAGACGTGAGTTTAACTCGTCATATGACTTGTATTGTTTCGGATCAACAAACTCCGCAAGATCGTGAAGTTGATTATATGTTGCTTCAAGTTTAGTTTCGTCAGCATCAAACAATGCAGATGCAGATTTAAACTCTGACTTATCGTAGTTACGATATCCAGCCACATTACGAATCTTCAACTGGAAGTCTGCTCCAGCCCAAAAGTCAAATGGATTCACTGGTTCTTCGCCAGGAAACTGTGGTTGCATAACATCCATGAGTTTATCAAAGATCTTCTTACCATACTCGTACAAGAATACTTTACCCTCGTTCGATGGGTTAGAAGGATCACTCACAACTAGAATGTTAGAGATGTAGTGTAGTCTACGTTTTTGTTTACGAGCAGTTTCTTTATCTTCCTCGTTACCAGAGTTCCACAGACGTGAGTTCAACTCACCGACTGGATCCTTCTGTCCGATAGAAGTAAGAGACTTCTCGATATACCATTGACCAGTAGGGCCTTTAAACCCATGATCCCAGTAACGTTCCCAAGGAAGTTCCTGACCTTCCATGGCTGGAAGGAAACGAATGACTGCGTAACCGTTACCAGCGTCATCGACAGTTGGTTTCCACTTACGTTCGTCCTCGTATTTATTTTTAGTTTTCTGACCACCACCTACTTCTTGAGCAGCTGAGACCAGTTTTGAGATGTCAGTTTTACCTGACTTTAGATTTGCAAAAGACATATTTTTTCTCCGTATTTACAATGTATTAACAATTTATCCACTTTGTGCATAATATATGATTAGTATTATACCACACATAGTATTCGTATGGCAAGCACTATTTATACATCCAAAGTATTTACCTTTGGAAGTATATTCAAATCCATCGCTTCCTTTTCAAGGTTCTCTACGATTGATAGATTTAAATATTTTTTGATGTCCTCTATTTCGATATTGTTCTTTTCACAGATCCAAACAATAGCATCAATATAGGTCATCCTGTTCGTCCTCACTGCCGTCTCCACCATCGCCGAGAATTTCTTCTTGGTTAGAAAGTTTTGTTGCGGTTGCGTGGACTCTTCTGGGATCGTCTTCACCATACCATGACTCCTGTAGTTCCTTTGTCCAAGTCTGGCCTATGTCTGGATAAAACACACCCATAGTTCTGTTTGGTGTTCCGTCTGGATGATAAGACATGGCGACACATACTTTTTGTACTCTGTGTTCCATGTTCTCACCCCAACGGAAATCTCCCCAGTGTCCAGTTGACAAATAAGATTTCATATTTTTAATATAAGTTTGAAGGTCGTTGTACTCAGATCGCTCTTGCCATTTGGAAGAACTCTTCAGACTACTCATACCTCTCAACTTCAATTCATTACTTTTGATCCATTCCTTGACCTTCAGTGGATGAAGAAAATCATCTTCTGGTAGATCACGGATAGAATGATGGACAGTCTTTAGACCAGTATGACCACGTGCTTCTCGTGCTTTCGCAAGACGTTCTGCAGCTGCCTTTTTCTGTTCTTCGGTCATTGGTTTTCTTTTACGCTTAATCTTCTTGCGTTCGAAACCCAACTCCTTCATCATGGCTTCCTGTTTCTTCTTACGAGTCTCAGTTGCCTTCTGTCCTTTCTTTGTCATATCTTACCCGACTGGATTGAATGTTAGTAATGAATCATAACGGAACGATCTCCATTCCTGTAGACTTAAATCAAACACCCTACATGCAACCTCGTGGTTGTTAGGTTCTTTGTCTGACTTAGGACGTTTGTCCTCTGGTATCAAATCGGATACCAAAGTCGCTTTCATTTGACGGACTTCACCATCTTTTACTTTCGTAAACGACAGATCAACTTCTCCGTTTCGCAATGCAGTAAGAACCGTGTCCCTACTTGGTAGTTGCGTATCATTCATAATATAGTACCTCACTATTTAGAATTATTTAACTTGCCAGAATGCAAGTCCTTTAACCATTTGTCTGATTGATCAAACCAAACGATCACCTGTTCGAAAGATTTTAACAATCCTTCTATGGATTCGGATTCCTCTTTAGAAGGAACTCCGTCACCTACCTTTTCGTCTTTACGATCTAAGTAATAACGAATAGTGTCAACATAAACATCACGCAACATCTCGACAGTTACCGCTTCCGCTTGGTCAGCTGAGATCTCTGGAAGATCTACAAACTTACGTGGTTCACCGAAACTTTTATTTGAATTTTCGGAAACCTTCAACGGTTTAGAACTATCGCCTTTGGTTGCACGAGTCTTCGATTTAGTTGTAGCCATAATTACATTTCCCCTATGCGAGTGTTATCTAAAATAGAACCGTAGTGCGCTTTCGCATAGTCAGAAGCATCACTCCAGTGTATCATTGACATGTCATCGTATTTCTCGATTTGTGCCACTTGTTTATCAACCTCACGATCTAACAACTTTTTCTTCTGAACCTTTTCAGCAGCTGCCTTGATCATGGCGTATCGTTGAACTTTATTTATCTTTTTCATATCTCTCCTCATTAAAACTCATCAAATGGAAAACAGTCTAGGAAAAGTTCACGTTCTAGTTTGTACGCCTCTTTTTCCCATGGCTGATTCTTGTAATGGAAACCGTCTGCTTTGCGACCTTTCCATGCGAACCCACCTTCGCACGTTAACTGACCACGGAAGAACTGTCTTGCGTGAACCATCTCGTGTGCGAGGGCCTGCATCTGTCTCATGAAACTCTTATCTTTAGTTGCGATACTGATTACCGCCTCTTTGGTATCACCGAGACATAGTCCGTCAGCTTCATCTTCTAAGACAGACTTAAATTCAATCATCAAATCACGTTTGGTGAATCGATGGATGTTTAACTCTTTCATCAAGTTACGTATGTATTGATCTACTAAATCTTTCTTTGCGTGACGACCTGATACGAAGTACATAAACAATCTCTCTTTAATTTATGATGCCATTATACGACATTACACAACACTTGTCAAGCGTTATTTGCCAATATCTTTAATATTTTTTGGCCCAATGACTTGATATGCACCTTTGTTATAAGCAGGTGCGATAGTATAATTAGATGATATATCCTTTTTCTCTTGACTTGTGAGTGTACCACCAGTAGATCCGTAAGATATGGAATCTGCGCTCGGGTAATCTGGAGTTGCACGTCTGAAGGTATCAGGCGCAACGTAGGGTTTGAACTCAGGGACTTTCTTCTTTGGGGTAGTCCAGTAGTTAGTCTTCTTCTTACGTCCGTTAGACGTGTGTCTCATACTAACGTGAATCATCTAGATAGTCTCCTGTTTTCTTTGACTCTTTCTTTTTGTCTTTGTGAGTGGCTGGTTTGTTGAAGGTGTTAAGGTTCCTCGCAACAGGATTCTTCTTGCGTTTCTTATGCAGTTCCCATTGTAACCGTTTATTCTTCATTCTCCTCAATCTCCCTTAGAATACCAGTCAACTCACTTTGGACTAATGCAAAGGTATATAACAACTTGTCATCTGAATTGACAGCCTTTTCGGTGTACTCTTGGATCTTGTCCTCGAGCAGTTTTACAATCTGATCTTTACTTAATGACAATGTCCGTCTCCTAAATGATATCCAACCAAAGCACCAAGTAAGAATATAAACCAATCCATTACGAAGTGAAAGGAAAATGCCAACACCAGAATTTCCTTCCAGTGTCTTTGGCATACTTCCTTATATTTTTTAAACAAACTCATAGATGCGAGATGTTAACAAGAATCTTGTCAACCTCAGACATGGTCAGATAACCAATAACATCACTAGTTATGGGTGTATCATAACACAATGCACCTTCGTTGTCAAGCACTGCAACTTCGTACTGACCGTTCTTACCACCGTAAGAGAAGTCATGTTTGACTACAGATGCACCATAACCATTATCAAACTTATAAACAAGTTGATAACCGTTTTGATCTGGCATATCATGTTTCACGATAGTTGTACTACCTTTGATTTCGAAATTACTCATCTAACTTGTTCCCATAGTAATCGTGAGTACCATCACGCATTTTGCGTTTACGCCACGAAGATTCCTCGGTAGCTGCATAACTACCCATAATCATTAGGGCGCAAAACAACCCTACTCCCATAAACATTACCACACCAGCTAGAAATTCTAACATTATGCAACCTCCTTCAGGTTCCTATGATATTCTGCCCTTCCCGCTTCGGGAAGCATGACAAACGATTCTGTACCACCTTCATTGTAGTACAGACCTCTCTCGGCAATATAATTGCCGTAGAAGTTCTTCGTAAGGAAGTATGGGTACTCCCACTCCTCCCACGGAGTCTCATCGAGATCGACTACAGAGTAGTCAATGATGTATTCCTCCGAAGCAGGATTACTGTACTCGATAAGAGGCTTAACCTCCGCAACGATGTCCTTAGCGGACTGCGAGTTCACATCGAACTCAACCACGTAAGTGGATCCACCCTTGTACTTCCAGTACTGGGGCACTTCACCCTTACCGTCCCAATCATGGGCTCCATAATTTTCCCTATATTGGGTTCCAATCACAATTTTCGCTTTAGTCATATCAATTACCTCTCTCACTAAAATACTATAATAACAAACTCAACAACTTTTGTCAAGCACTTTTTTAAACTTTCTTCTAGACTTCGACCACTGTTTCATGGGTGACTTGAACATAATTTCTTCGGTCGTCCCATTTTTTATATATCCAGCTAGGTGTCCAGCACCATTAACAATGTAAGTGTGATTGGGGACTTTGTGGTCTCCCCAATCAGTGACTTCTAGTAAGTACTCCATTAACACTTACCTGTGTAACCAAGAGTTCTCATCGCTTGAACAGGAGTCGTTTCCTCGTTCAACTTGAGATACTGTTCAACAGTAACGTTCTTGACTAGGAAGTTAACCCAAGTCTTCCAAGGTTTGTAACCATACTTGAATCTTGCGATAAACTCAGGTTTTGGTTTACCAACCCAAGATGGGTGACAGTTAGGTCTTGCGACCTCCATATTCACACTCTTAGTGTGTTTACCTCTATACATGAGATACATACCATCCCACGTGAAGTCTTCTTTATTAAATTTCGTCATAATTTCTCTCTCAGTTCTCATTTTCAATACAAGTATTATAACAACCGTGGCAACAAATGTCAAGCGTTTACGATAAAAAAAGTATAAATAAATGCAGTAACTAGAAAAAAGGTATAAATAACACTATGAGTAACGAACTATTCGATTTTGGTTTTACCCTTGTAGATGAGAACGAACTAGAGGTTGTCCAACAGGCACAGTCACAGGTCGCATCTACTACTGCATCGGTATCCGAAACACAAGACAAATTAGACAAACTATTTAATGCGATTCAACCATTGTTGAACAATCTGAAGGCGAACCCAGAGAAAGAGTATATTCTGTGGCCTAATCGTACTGAGAAGATTGAACAGTTTGAAACGCACATCCAATCAATTTATAAAGGGTAACCCATGTTTTACAGAGATGATCAGGAAACGATAATCAGTGACGTTGACCAACACGGTGATTCAAAAATCACCTATGTGTCTCAAGAAGAGAAACTAGAGACATATCGTTTCATCAACAGTAGACTAGTAAATTCTATCAAACAGAATGGACTGGTATGTTTATATAAAAATGAAGAAGTGCATATGGTTGCTGAAGCAATGAACCGTGCGCCTCTCTACTGTAACTTCCTAACATCTCGTGGATACAAAAACATTCTATTTGTTGGTCACTTCAACTCTGGTCAATATCATTGGTACTTGGACAAGGCAAAGAATAATCCAAATACAAGAATGTATATGCCTTTCCCTCCCGAAAGAAACCACTTGAACTTTTATCCAGACATTAACATCATATTACAGTTCATCCCTATCTTCATGAAACAATGGGGTTATGCACCGAAGGTAACTATCGCACGTCCACCAGAGTCTCGTCATCGTGGTCTACTACATTACCTATACAATAAATTTAAAGTTGCAGAGAACGTAGAAGAGTGTAACCGTCAATACAAACACGGTACACCATTTGATTGGAAAATGAAAAATCGTGGTGTAGGTGCAGAGAAGTTTGATGCAGTTGTATTCGCTGGTATTCCTATGCATGATGGTAAACAATCATTTACCCTAGATCAGGTTAAACATCATTTCGCAAAATACTGTACATCGAATGTTGAGTATGTTGATATCTGGAACAATTACGATCTAGATGATGGTATGAGATTCTTCCGTAGTCAGAGAAAACACAGGATTGATGTTACTGGAAATATCGGTGAAACGATTACTACCAGAGCGATATGGGATAGAGAAACACGTAACGCTGGTCGTCCAGAAGAGTACGGTTTCTTAAAACGTCAGATTAAAGTTTATTCTTCCGAAGAAATACCTGTAGAAGATCAGGATACTGATTAAGCCCAAGTAACTGCTTTAGGAACATAAGAGGATATCTTTGCTTTGATATCCTTTTCTAAATTCGCAACTGGAGTAGGTGGTTTACCTTGACGTTTGACATAGAAGTATTTTGCATCTTCTAGGAATGATCCTCCACCCCCAGATACTTTCAATGCAGAGTCAACACCGACTTTGTTGAATGCGAATACAATATCCCCATCCATATATCTCTTTAGGGTTTTACCCATATTCAAGATATCTCCCATAGTCTGAGATGCACCACGGTGTGTGTTAACTAGGATCTCGGCAGGAACAGTACGACTACGAGTAAGGTTCTGTGCCTTCGCAACCTCGATATCATTTACTACCCACACGATATGGATATTCTTTTTATCGTAACCTACGTTAGTCAATTGACGTGACAGGTTTCCTAACTTAGCGATATCTTTGAGTGTTGTATCGAAAATAAGATTAGGTTTACGATCAGCAGGTGCCGCCAGAATACCAGTAAATAATGCTTTTTGTTTACGTGAATCAATCTGTAGAACGTTTGCGATAATGTCATGTAACTTACCAACGTTCTCTGAATTCTTCAGATCAGATGCAATGGCAGCTATGTCCATTCCAGTCTTTGCTTTAACACGTTTTTGAATTAGTTTAGATTTAGAAGCTGCTGTCTTGAGTGCATCGACATCCATGACTTTGCCTTCAAGTCCGACCAAATTCGAGAGGACAAATCCTTTGCCTGAACCAGCACCACCTGCCATGATAACTACGTTACCAAAGTTAGGATACGCCTTTCCACCGAATGTGATGAGTTTCTCTAGTAGAATCTCACCAGACTGTTGGAGTTCTCGTTCTTCGAGATAGTGCTGATTAAAGGTCTTCATAAAGTGTATTTATACAAATAAGCAGAGTACAGCAAGAACCACTAACCAAATAATTACGTTTGGTCGAAATTCCCATACAGTATAAAAGTCGTCAATTGTACCACGTACAAAATCAACTACGACTTCTTGCACATTATTCCAAAGTGCCTTTACTTTAGCTTTTAGTTTATTAATCACTATATTAACCCCCTTGAGATTTAGTTTTTACTACCACTTCCACGTTATCAGGTAAAGGTATCTTTACTTTTTTGTGGGAATGGTATAGGAAGAATTTAACATCAGAGTATTCACTGAACATTGCTGGCCAGATCGGTCTCCAGTTATTTGCAATCCTATGTGTATTATTTATAGATCTATCGCTTTCTAGGATCAAGTCTGTTGCAGATAACAACGTCATATCAAAGATAGAATCAAACCCATAGATGTGTACTTCTTTTGCACCCATCTTACCACACGCATAATCTACTGCCATGTGTCCACAACTAAAGTTAGTTGCGTTCCCAGCATACTCAGGAACTCTTTGCCAGAAGTCCCGAATATTCTGCGAATACTTTAAATAGAAGTTAGGTTGCATCTCCATCCATCTACGAGGTCGAGTACCAAGTACCCAATCATACATGTCAAGATTAACCCTACCTTCTGCCAGAGCCGCCATCATTTTGAAGTCAACCATACAAGATGCATGTACTTCTTTTTTCGGTATCTCAAATGGTGGCATGTTACAAATCAATAACTTGCCAGGCGTACCACGTTTAAATAGATAGTTGTGGTCACCGTTCCCTAATACATTAACTCTCATTACTACAGACTCTTATTCTCAAATCACTACTACTAAATCTATGATCTCGTTTATTAAAGTAAAGATCTATATCACGTTTACGACAGATATCTTTACCAGTAAAATCTTGGTCTCTATACTCTTCACCAAGGATACGTATATCTATGTTGTACATATTTAAGATGTCTTCAAGATCTTCTTCTGTTCCATATGGAATAATCTCGTCTACATAACCAACAGCTTTTAGTTGAGTGTATCTCTCAACCACAGTCTGGATAGGTTTGTTCTTTCCTTTCCTACCAGACGGATCTACTTGTAATCCACAGATCAAATAATCACATTGATCTTTTGCATCTCGTAACATTGATACATGTCCAGCATGTAACAAGTCAAATGCACTACAAGTGAATCCTACTTTACCTTTTTCCACCGAAGTATTCCGTTGCATGGCCTTCATTCACTAACATCTGATTAACATTATATTTTCCATTACCAAGATCTACTTCGATCTCCCCAAGGATACGTCCGAACTTTCCTTTCGCATCATATGTTTTGGTAATAAGTTTTACTACCGTTCCAGCGGGGGCCATGTTGTTGACGTACTCTTTGGCGGCAAGTCCCCTTGCTTTTTCCGCCAAGTCTCTGGTGCGAGTTTCTGGAGTATTGACACCATAAAGCCTAACACGTTGATCACTAAGAACAACGTCAAACCCAAGGTCAATATCAACGTCCACAGTATCGCCATCAACCCAACGTCCGATAGTTGCTTTATACTCATACATCTTCCTTCTCTCCAAAATATTCGAGAGCGGTATTTAACTTATCTTCTGCTTCGGCAAGTTTTCCAAGTTCACCTTCGATTGATTCAACGATGTCGGAATGTTCTCCGATACCAGCTGAGTTATCTAGATATACTTGTATGTTTGCACGTGAGATAGCAATGTCGCCCTCTAGTTTCTTTACCAATGCTTTTATTAAATAATGCATCATCCTATTTTCTCCTTAATTGTTTCTTTACCCTTATTCCCTGTATGGTGAATTACGCAAGGGTTTTTTCCAGCTATACCATCTATATAGTCCAGTCTTAACGTGTTAAACTTGGTCGGAAGGTCTCTTATCAAGGCGAGACGCATTATCTCATTACCACCAACCATCTTATATAATGTCTCTTGATCACCAACGTCTGGATTCTCAATACATTCTATTGCCCATTGTCTTAGAATATTTGGTGATCCTTCGAAGACAACGACTCCAGTATTATGCCAATTACCCAGAACACCACGTCTCTTTGTCCAAGGTCGATCTATTGCCATACTCAACTTACCTTGTTCTGTCCAATTGAATATAGTGTCGATACTATCATTGGTGACTTCACAATCAGTGTCTAACCAACAGACTTTACCAAATCCCATTTGAGATGCATCTAGCATTGCACGTGGTTTCTTGAACCATCCTTGCGCTTGACTGATAACCTTAAAGACTCTGACATTTTCTAAATGTTCTAGTGAATCCAGAACTTCTTCGGTCATACCAAAGTCTGCAATCAGTAGATGATAGTCTGTATGTTGTCGTAAGTTAGTAATGAACCAAGGTAGTTGCCACTCAGTATTCGAATCACATCCTGTTAGGTATGTTTTAAGCATTGATAATCTCAACCTTGTTATGTTTTGCGTGAGTTCCGATTTCTTTCTGTATAGTAGTGAACTCATCCTTTGCAGTTGCAGGCCAAGGGTAATACTCTTGTAACCAAGGCATATCATCTAAGTTCATAAACACATCTGTAGGTTTTGCACAGATCTTTGCCTGTTCGATTAGTTTCTTTGCACCTTCAGGTTTTACCAAGTACGCATGTGCGCCAGGAAAGTACCGTTTACTAGTAAGTTTATTAACACCCAGAGTAGGTGGTGTATTCCATTTACCGTATGATGGATGACCAATATTCATAACATAATCGAAATATACGTCTGGTACTCTATTATTCAAGACGGCATCATGTTCGAATATCGCATATGTCTCATTGTCCTCGACACACTTCTTCCATAAAGAATAGTGAGAGAAGAAAGCGGCCGCACAATTAAGTGTACGACTATAGACTTCATTTAATCCATCCATACTTAATCCCTCGTTTTCAAACAAAGAATTTAAGTCATCTTTAGGTGTTGTTGCTGGAAAGTGTTTAATGTTAATGTCGTACCAAGAACTATAACGGATACAACGATCCGCAACCATCTTAGATTCTTCATTATCCATTATTGTAATTACGTATGCCTTCATCGTGTTGTGGAAGAAACCACCCCTTGTACTTTAGTGTAATATGGATATACGACTCTTAGATGTAAGAAGTTCTCTCTACAGAGAAACGCATCATTGGGCCACATACCAAGTTCTTTAATTTTTTCTAACGCTTCTCGTGCAATCTTAGGTTCCATCCAGTATGCAGAATTTCCTGCCATACCTTGCGGTACTGGATCTTCTCCTTCTTCGTTTACTACTGGAGCGAACTTTAGATTATTAGTATAGGATACCAGTTCATGAAACAGTTGTGCCTTTCTTGTTGCACCACGTGGATCACATAATCCAACACAACCTAATCCCTTACGTATCCCAGTAAACTTTCGTGTGAATAACGCATCACTCTCTAATACCAGTGACGCTTGATCTTCCTTGACAATCTCTTCCCATACTCTCATGTGAGATACCGCACAAGCAATTACTTTCAATTGGTTCTCTGCACGGTACATCTTTTTATAAACACCAGTCTGAAGATCTAGTCCTTCTTCGTCTGGTGACATGGGCCAATTCCATCTCCAGTCTTTCCAATCAAAGCAGACCATGTCTTTGAGATCTTGTTCCATAGTATCAGGCGTAGAGGCACGGAACACCTTTGGTGTAATATGTGACTTGGTTTCAACAATACTTTGTCTCAGTCTTGCGACTGCATCTTGTTGTTCACCTTCTACGTTGATAATATAAGCTGTTGTCATTAGGGTTCTTCACGATCGATTCGTTTGATTACTGTGTATCCAACATTATGTATAAAGTGATCAACTACTGCCCACTGTTGTTCGTGTTCAGTGATGTACTCTGCGATTGTTTTGAACAGTCCACGAGAAGATCTTACGTTTGCAGTATCATGAAACACGATATACTTCTTAACATGTTTTGCATGGAGTTTCAATTCACCCATCAAATGACTTGGTGTATGTAAACTATCGATATGAAGCATATCACATTCACCTACACTATCTTGATCGTGACTAGAGATCTCTTTAAAACTGAAATCAATATCGTTCTCTTTCGCATACTTTTCAAAGTGATGGATATAAGGTTTGATATAACGAGGTGCGATATCGATACCTGTAAGTTTCTTAGGATTGGTAAGTAACAGAGCGGCCAGTGTTCCTCCTTGACAGACTCCCAGTTCCCTAATAACATCACACTCTTTTGCACACTTGATAAGAGCATCATGATGACCTGTATAGGTTCGACCATGTTCTCCTTCTTGTGCGGACTTCAATGTTTTATAAAATTCGTGAATATCTTTCACGTGAGTAATATCTGGTTTAATCATAATTTGTGACTTAAATTGGGGTTAGTTTTCTGAAATTTTACTGGACTTGGATTCATGTATTCTAACTCTAATACCCCATGATTAATTAGAAAGTCTGATTGTTCTAATCCAAACTCAGCAGCTGCTGTGAGTAATTTATTTGCACCACTCACTGTCAAAATATATGCACTTGTGCCTGGCGTTAAATTGTATCCTAAGTATCTAGACTTTTTATAATACTTCAATGGATAACTTTCGGGAAATGTCTGAACTCCCAACTTATGACCGTGACGTTTATACCAACCAGTCATAGGTTGTTTGTTAAGACAACTAGGTGGTTTGAATGCACCATCCATGTTTAGGAAACAATAATCTCGTACACCTTTGTCACTAGGCATAGGTGCAGTTGCAAGAACATCATGTTCTAAGAATATCATCGATTCATTCTTCTTGATGACATCCTTCGCTAATCTCAAATTGTTATATAAACAAGATCTTTTAGTTTCGTACTTCCTTCTCTCTTTGTCATTTGCATGAGTACTGAAACCTTCGAGTCTACCTCCCTCCAATAAAGGAAACGGAAACTCATCAAGATCTAGAGTGTCACGTGTAACACCACCGACAACCTCATAGTTCCATTCGTACTTTTCTAACGATGCAACACAGTCCTTCATACAAGACTCAGACGGTTTGTTTCCCTTTACATATATGACTCTAGCTAACATCGCCAACAATCAACTTGACGTGTTCAACATCGACTACTGCACATTTCAAACCATCTAGTTCGACTGCGAACGCCTTTGTCCAGTCCAGATATACTTTCTGTTCTGGAAGTAAACCTGCCATTATGACATCTTCTGATCCACTAGTCGCAATGACTACGGCTGGTTTATTACCAGTGGCGATATCGTTTTGTAAAATGATACCCCCAGCGGTAGTCTCTTCCTTCTTTGCTTCCGCAACCAAAATGTTATTTCCTAATACCCTCATTCTAACTCCCAACTTATGGAAGGGCGCATATCACCCTTACCGTTCCAATGTATTGAACATCCACATTCTTCAATGATGGGGATGATCGCCTTTAAATTCTTTACGCCTTCTTTGTCACCGTTAAAACAGAAGGTCGATTCGTTCTGCATCTCTGGTGGATAACAAACCCAAGAACCTTCCCTCAGTAATCCTTCAGGTTGATTCTCTAGAACCGATTCTACGCCATACTTCTTGGCGACTTCCAACATGACACCTTCTTCACCGTCTTCTTCTGCCCACTGAGCTTCTTCTAACTCTTCGAAGAAATCATCTTCTCCTTCTTCAAGTAACCCAGACTGCATGAACTCTTCGTGTATATCGTACTGACAATCCTGTGAATGATTGAATAGTACTTTGGCAAGATCGACATCTTTGTATTCGATCGGATTACCATCTTTGTCTTCACGGATCAAGTATCCGTCTTTGTCGTACTGCGGATCAAAGTAATCAGGTACATCCATCCACGCACATGATTGGCAACAGTAGTGATTCCACCCTACGTACCAACCTTCTTCTTTAAGTCTTTCTTGTAACTTTCTAAAACCGTTCATAATATACTCCCATTATACCACACTTCAGTCCCAAAGTCCAGTATAATATTTTCCAAATAATCGGAATCCATTCTGAATACGTTCTTGTTTCTCTTTACTAAACTCCCACTCATCCAAGTCATTAACCTTGGCATCGAAAGCATAGATCATTTCTTTCATGATCCAGTCCCATCGATCGTGTATATCATCTTCGTGATCACCTCGTAACTCCCAAGGTACATCATCTAAATCGGTCATGGGTGATCCATGTTTCTCTTTGGCGAGTTGTAACAACATCGGTAGAACTATCTGTGCTAACGTATAGTCCATACTCCAAGTGTCCCACGGATCAATGTGGATCTTCTTTTTCTGGCTAGGTGCATATCCAAACCAGCGGTAAAGATATGTATGATACCATCTCCAATTTGGATATCCTCCAATCTTAACCTTCATGATTGGCGCCCCCGAAAGGAATCGAACCTCTAGTTGTCGGTTCGTAGCCGACTGTTTTATCCGTTAAACTACGGAGGCGAGTAAGACCATTATACACAATTGTATCCCCTTTGTCAAGCGTTAATTAATTTCATTAACTCATCGACATCCTCACCTTTGTTCGGTAGTTTGTCTTTGAGAAAGAAGTGTACAAAATAACATTCTTCTATTTTGTCATTTGCAGTAAAGAGTCCGTTCCATTGCCAACTCAGATGTCTGGTCGGTATCTTGTATTTCTTTAAAAAGAAGTTTAGTAGAGTCTGATCTGTAGACCACTTCCATGAACCCATGCCATCAACAAACTCTTTAAACTCTGATCGTTGGATAAACTGTTTACCAGTCTGTCCTTTTAGATATGGTTTAAACTTCTCTACGTTGATCAACATCATTCCCATGTTGAAGAACTCAAACCCCAGATCATTTGGTCTGAAGTCTGTTTGGTTGTTGTGTAGTTGTGTATATTGCATACGACTGTAATTAATAATCTTGTTTTTATACCAAGACTGAAGAGACATTTCTCTTTCACTAACAGCTGCAAATGCACAGTTACAATCTAGTTCATCAATTATGTTTGGTGAGTCTGGTCTAATATAGATGTCCGCATCAACAATCAATAGACGGTCATAACCATCCATCATATCGAATGCATTCTCTTTCTCGTAGATAGGAAGATAACCCCCATATTTCATATAGGACTCTTCACTACGATTAGTAAAGAATGGATCTGGTTTTATAAACATCTTGGGTGTCGTCTGAACAAAATGATCGAAACCATATTTCTCACAATAGTTGTGTACAGACTTGATACAGTGTTTATATAACGCAGATGGTTTACCCACCGATACTTGATATACTAAAGTTTTCATTCCATTTTAATGAGTACCACTTGACCATCTTCTATAGTGACGATGTACTCATCCCCTTCTCTCAATCCCAACTTTTCCGCAGTCAGTTCTTTATCGAACAATATGCGCCCTTGGTTTACTTCTAGATGATAATCTACGAATAACATATCTACTCCCTGTAGTCATTTAAGTCGAACTCCGTTCCGTGCATCTTCATTAGATCTCTTTCATGATTTGTGTACACCAATACTTCAGGATCGTCTAACAAGAAATCACAAGTCTTACAATAATCTGGATATGTCTTGTTTGTATGATCCTCTCTTAGTTTACTGTACTCATCTCCGAACCAGATCTCTTCAATAGTGTTTTCAGATGTATGGCCTAGTACCGCATTCTCGTCCTGTCCAAGTACTTGACAACAAGGTGCAACTGCACCCGACTTACCCTCAAGTCCCCCAGCACGAATTACAACGTCAGGTGAGAATGGTCTTCCACATGTCTTAACCTCTCCCTTACGTGTATTCTGTTTTGGATCATAGACACCAGACCAGTTATGCATTTTCCAGATCTCTGTCTTGACACCAAGGTCATCAACCAGATTCACATATGCATCTAACTCGTTATCTAAGTTATCGTTATCCGTAATTAAGTGATAGGTTGCAACCGTACAATCTGATCCAGTCTCCTTAACATACTCTTGCATCTCTCGTATGTTCTTACAGATCAGGTCGAAGTTACCACCTTGAGTGTTGTACATCCATTCGTTGTACTTCTCTTTGTTGTATCCAATAAAAGAAAATCGATAGAAGTCCAGTCCAGCATCAACACAGTCTTTCATAAACTGTCCATGCATACGGAATCCATTAGAGAACATGAAACACTTGGCTCCATACTTCTTAACGATCTTGATATATTCGGGTAGGTTTCTATTGAGTGTAGGTTCACCAGAACCTTCTAAGTTGACAACACGTAATCCATGCTTTGCACAATCCCTTACGTTATTTTCAAATTCAAGTAGATTCATTTTACGTAAGAATCTTTTATCACGTCCCCCAGTACGCATGTCCTGTGGACACATAGTACAAGAGTAGTTACAACCACCGTTAATCTCGATGACTGCTCTATCTATCTTTAATTCGGGTTCTATTTGTATAGCGTCTATCTTCACGTGTTTTCTCCATTATGGTGACATTATGTATACTTACGATAACTCTATATTTGTTTGATCCAACTGGAATCCATAAACACTTTGTCTGGTTCACCGATTGTTTCGTTTACCGCCTTGACCACTTCGGGCCAAGCTTCAGTATCATAGTCATGCCCAGATATTATACCACCTTCTTTCAATAATGTCAAGGACTTTTTAATATCTTTAATGACCGAATCGTAAGTATGATCCCCATCGATGTATATAAAATCGAATCTAAGGTCTGGATTGAAAGACGTAAAGTCGCCATGAGAATCACCTCTTATAGGTAAGATTTCATGAACGTTAGGAAAGAATCTGGTATTACGACTGAACTCATTCTTCACTGTATCCCAATCAATAAGATCGTTTTCCCAGTCATGAATAGGAGCTCGTTGATCTCCCTTCTCCCAGACAGGATCTCCACTCCATTTGTCTACACAAACAATTCCGCCACGGAACAATCCACTAGATGCAAAGATTTGAGTAGACTCTCCCATATAAGAACCTATCTCTAACATCACCCAGTTCTGGTAACTCTCTCTTTGTTCGTTTCCTTTCTTATACGTATCGTACACATAAAGTAACATCTCCATCAACCCCATGTAATGCTGATTGATTATACCAGAGGCCTCTTTATGTTTGTACCGCATGTAACTCATCATTCTTCGAACTCTTGATCTAGGTATCGATTATATCTGTTTCTTTGTTTCACTGATTTCTTTTTGGATTGACCGATCACATTATGTAACTCAGTAAACAGTCTTTTGACACTGTTCTTCTTATCTGGATTATGAGATATCTTTACTGCATCTGGTGTATGGTAAGTTGTTATTCCTTCCTCACTTACCACGATCATAGGTCTACATAAGTTTTTGCCTATATAATGCCACATACCATCGTAACAGATGACTTGTCTACATGTGGCAAGATGAAACATCGCTTCACTGATAGGTGTTCTATAGGTCAATTCACATACATGTAATCCCGCTCGGCGGAGTTTAGCAATTATACCATCCCAAACATCATTTGTCAAGAGCCTTTTCCAAGTTCTTGGTTCTTCTGCGTTAAATAGTGGTCTCCAGATAACAACCTTCTTTGAATTGTACATAGGATGATCTAGAGCGTCTTTAAAGAAAACCCATTCGCTGTCAGGTGTTGTTTCGCCTGGCGCATCGGTATAACAGTTATCACTAAAACTGAATCTGTTCTTGTTTCTTTTATGACGTTTGTCGTAGTCGTTATAGTAGTACCTACCTTCGGTCTGATTGAATAGGTGGGTTACTGTGACTCGTTTGTGTTGATGATAGAACTTATGGATGAACTCCATTCTTTCTATGATAGTCTCTTCTTCTTCGAAGTGATGTAAGTGATCAGGCCCATGTTCCCAGTGCATCTCAAGATTCACTTTGACATTGAGTCGGTAGGCATGTAGGTGACAGGCGTTTAACGCCATCATAAAATCACCTACGCCCCATGTACCACGCCATGTTACATCGACTGTTTCCATTTATTTGCCTGAGAATGCCTTTCCTGCTTCTGCAATACCAAACGAACCTAATGTTACAACAACGAATGATGTATAGATCGTATCAGATATCTCTAATGGCGTACCGTCCATTGCGGTAATCAAATCGAAAATACCGAATGCGACCATCATAAGAAATGATGCGAATCCGATAATTGATTTCTCATTGATATCATTCTCGTCTCGGAACAGTGACCAGAAACCTTTTGGTTTCGGTTTTGCGGCCGCTGTCACGACTTGTAGTTCCTTAGAGAGTTTTTCCATCTCTCTAATTTTATCTTGTGCTTCATCCACCTTTAGAACTAACTCAGTGTACTTTTCCAAGTCAACTGTTGCTTGTCCTACTGGTGTATCTACGGTTTCTTTTGCCATACCGTTTCTCCTTAAAAAACTTTAACTTTATATTTTTGTTCCCACAACCTAGCGTCATGTTCATCATTGACCATAGGTCGCCCCCTAATGTTTAGACTAGTATTTAGTAACATAGGAACTCCTGTTCTTTCATAATACTCTTCTATAACTTTTCGGAATATAGATTGACAGTCTTTCTTAACTATCTGTACACGTGCGGTTCCGTCTACGTGAGTAACAGACTTGTAGTCATGTAGTGCCTTAGAGGTATATTGCATGTACTCGTTCATAGGGCCTGAGAAGTATTGATCTGCATACTCTTCTAGAATAGCAGGAGCAAAAGGTCTGTATTGTTGTCTACGTTTAATATCGTTGACCGTGTCTTTTACGTCATACCGTACATCTGCAATCAAAGATCGATTACCTAACGCACGAGGGCCAAACTCCGCCCTACCGTTCGCCAGACCGCATACCTTCATGTCTAAGAGATGATCGACTACTTCTCTAGGGTTAACCTCTCTATCAATATTATAACCAAGGTATGGAGACCAGTTTAACTTGTTTCCTCCAGTCTCTTTTGCCCAATGATAGGCGGCACAACCAAGGGATGATCCAGCGTCTGTGGGTGATACCGCAATATGTACTTCATCGAATAGTTCAGGTAGTCTTGTATTGATAACAACATTCTGAGCACAACCACCAGAGTAAACAAGTTTGTTACCATGTTTACGTGCCTCTGTCATAATACCCATAATCGCCCAGTCTGCAAACTTTTGTACAGTAGCGGCTATGTCTGCATGAGGCATTCGTTCTCTGGCAGTTTTTATACACCCTACCATATCGGATAACTTTGTGCCACCAAAAGATACTTTCGAATCGATAAACACGCCTTCGTTTATGTCTGGATTTATATCAGGTAGTTCGGCGTACCAAACTTTCAGTTTCCCTAGTAAGTCAGGACAAATCTGCCCATAGGAACTTAGTCCCATAACAACATACTCGTCTTCGAGTGGTCGTAGTCCAAGTGCTTTGGTACAATGTGTGTAGACTAATCCAACGGACTTAGGGTAAGTCCATTCTTTGATTATGTTGAAATTATGATCTAGGATTACTGCCGTTTGGTGTTCTCCTACACCATCAATAGAAACCATGACGGTTGATTCTTTGTCGTCCCAAGGACGTGTGTAGAATGCGCCTGCACAATGTGAGATATGATGTCCCACATATAGATCAGCCTTTGGTAATACGATATCCGATTCTTCGATGAAGTCTATCGGTTTTCGAAGTGTTTCTTTTACTTCGGAATCTTCGTAGAATGAAAGATTATCGGTAGGTTTTTTATACGCCCACAAAGAATCGGGAATGATTAAATCATTCTTCCGACCACTAAACCTTTCTGCGTGTGAAGCAAACTCTACCGTTCCATCTTCATTGATGACCGATAAAGCTGCATCGTGATACCAGTGTGAATATCCAGTATATCGTTGAGACAATTAGCCCTCCAAGTATTCGTAGACCTCCTTCCAGTTCTTCATTAGAGGGAAATCAGTGTTGTCCATGTTGTAACCATGTTCTATTAGTATACTATCTAGACCAAACTTATCTCCTGTTTCGGCGTTCTCAACTTTGTCTTCAACCCAGACGAAACCACTGTTTGCGTATTCAAGTAACGCATCGTCCTTGTCAGCACCAGTATCGAGACATACAACCTTCGCAAAGGCAGTCTCACCGAATAACTTCGCAAGGTTTTGTTCTCTCAACTTGGCCGCATGGGGATCAAGACTTAAACTAGTAATCGCATGAAAGACATAACCATGTTCTTCGTGCAACTTTCTGACATAATGTATCGCATCTCTTAAAGGCGGAAGGAACCCAATGTGAGCACTCTCGTTGAAGTGTCTCACTAGTTTTTTAGAATCAGCTCTTTCGATGTCAAACATCTGTGCGACATTGTAGACATCTTCTTTGATGTGATGGCCTCTCTCTGCCATCCAGACCTTGAACGCATAACCCCAGTTTAGGAGTACTCCATCCACATCGGTCAAAATAATTTTTTCGTAATCGTTTCTCATAAATCTCCTTAGTCAACTGTTATATAATACTACATTCGGCAGGATTTGTCAAGCCTTTTTTCATTCAAATGACTCTCTTGCATCCTTACTGTTTCGTATTATCTGTCGATTTTTCCACCATTTATATGGTATCTTTCTATCTGGATGATCTTTGTATTCCGTAACTAGATCAAACTCTCCCTCATGTGCCATAGACAACATGATTCTTTTATTATATCCTCCCCAACAAAAGTGAGGAAACTTAATCTTTTTTGTTTCTTGTGGAACATATAGATCCAAGTAGAACGTGGGAATATCCATCCAAGAGGGATCTAGTATCTCCCAGTCGATGGTACTGTCAACTATATTGGCACTGATATAACACTCATCGTAGTTTAACGTGGACATTCGTCTTCCTTTGTTTCTGGATAGATTACCTTCGTACATCCACTCTCTCCACGAGACAAACTGTTCTCTGGCCTTTAATCTACCGTTACGTGTGAATACATTCAATCCACCTTGGAAGTGTAGTCTCCCAGAATCTACTTTAGAACCGTTCTGACCTTCATGTAATTGACGAAGTTGTATTCCATGTTTTGCATACTTTTCTACATACTGTTCGAGTACATCAATACTCTGATCCCACAATGGTGGTAGAGATTGTCCGTGTGGTAATCTTTCCTTATTACGTGAGACATGCCAATCCGATTCACTCACACCATAGTAATCTGCATTCGAAGCTTCGAATATGTTTTCTGTAGTATTCGCAACCATGTCAATATCCACAACACATATCTTGTCGTAGACATCGTACTTGGGATCAAAGATTATTTTTAACCATTCGTAATTGACTGCAAAGTTATGTTGCATCCATCGTCTGGTGTATGAGTGATCGGTGTCTAGAATATATTCCGCACCGACTAGATCTGCATATTTTGAAAATGATTCTTTACTAACCAGAACTATATCATTGTAGACATCTGATATTGACTTAACATCAGGGCCGTATTCTTGTAATAGTATTTCTGGTTCTGCTTGTTCTTGATCCTGTAGATTATGATAGAACTGGTATATTAGATTCATTACCAACCTTCATTGAATATCGGGAACTTACCTTTATGGTAAAGATCCACCATCTCCGCTTTCTGTTCACCACCAGTATAATGTAGGAATTTACATTTACCTTCATCGATCCAATGTTGTGGATCGTTGTAATGTGTGGGGGTGTCATTCCAAGACTGATCGACCGACTCTAAATCAAAGTCATGTTTCATCAACTGAGAAGAGATGAATGGTTGGTCGTTTAGAATAGACATGTGGTGGACTTTGTTATTTGGATTAACAGATTTAGGATAACACCATGCTTCCCAACTATCAAATAGTTCACGGGCTTTGAGTCGTGCTTCCTTAGTCCAGACAACTACTCCAGTATTCAGAATAGTTAGTTTAGATTCAAACTTATTACCGATACCAAAGGACGGTATGATAGGACAGTCGTGCATATTGAACTTCTCAACGTAATCTCTCATTACCTTGGCATCGTAATCCCATGCGTTATAACCACCTTGGGTTTCACAACGAATGTCACTCTCCAATACTCCGTACACTTCCGCATCGGATATCTCGAATATATTCTCCTTAGTGTTTACTACAATGTCTGTGTCTGCAAACAACACTTTGTCAAACTGATCAAAGTAAGGATCGTAGATAACCCTTAGACATTCAAATAAGGTAGAGGTAGAACAACCGTGTCCTTTAGTGAACACTCGTTCATCCGAGTACATATGTTTACAACCAATTTCTTCAGCATACTTTTCAAACGAGTCAACCGAGATGTCAGCCATCTCTAGATAAAGATCGGATCTCCGTCTCCCTTGAATGTCGCCTCTTTTATCTACTTCGTCATTGACGATGAGGTACTGAAATATTATGTTGTTCATCATATGTCCTTTTGTCACTTTCAACAAACTTGAGTCTCTTGGTATATCCGTTGACTGTCATTTGCTTATGTTTGTTTCTTTTTTTGTTTCGATTGTCGTGACGAGAATACTTCGCCATGGCATTTTCCTTACTATCCTAACCCCAGTTCATACACAGTCTTGCCGTTCTTCTTAGTGGCAGTCATTGTGCGGTTCCTGTTGGTATCTGGATCTACATAGGATACGTGAATCCAACCACTATCAGGAATACCTTTCGTATGAAACTCTAAGATTAACTGATCGAAGTTTAGATTATCACGGATCCATTCTGCGACTTCAACATTACTTACGCCAGGCACCTCGATATCAGCTGCCTGTCCTTTACAATGTTGTGATCGTGAAGATCCACCAACTGCTTTATTCAATTCAGGGCCTCTATAACCAGAGTTGATTACAGTGACTCCGAAATGATCACGTATTGGTTGAACAACGTATTCAAAAAGAAGTTCCGCTGCCTCCATATGCTCATCATTCGGGATATTGTCTAACCCCAAACGAGTTGCAGTTTGTGATTTGGTAAACTCTTGTAGAGTAAAATTTTTAGATAATCTCATTTTCCTTGTCCTCGATATTTCTTGAAGGATCTCTTTTTATGTTTATTCATTGTCGCCATAGACTTTGGTCTAGCGCCAATTGAAGTACCTTTTTCTGTGTGGTTTATACTTGTACCACTGTTCCATGCTTTAGCCATTATAAACTCCTATAAAAACGAATCGATGATCCAGAAGGATAACATCATAAATCCGAACACGCCCACCTGTATCACAGAGGCCCACGCTACCTGTTTCATCGGATGTATGTCTGTCAATTTTTCTATCATTCGATTCCTAACATTTCTTTTGTCATTATATAGTCACGTACAAAGTCTGATCTTACAATGTCAGACCAATTAAACGTTACTACCGTAAATTTAGTCATGTGTTCGATAATCTTCAAGAACTTCCCAAACCCATCTTTGTCCGACTGTTTGGTAAAGTCTGTCTGTAGATAGTCACCGCAAAATATGATTCGACAGTTCTGACCGATCCTTGTGATCACACTGTCCAATTCATGAAATGTTAAGTTCTGCATTTCGTCTACAATGATTACCGCATCATTAAATGTTGTCCCTCTTATATAGGACGTTGATAAAAACTCAATAACGTCTTGATCAACTAATTTCTCATATGCCTTTGAGTCTTGGAAGAGTTCTGTGCATATTGCACTATATGGCCCTTGATAGGGTTCCATCTTCTCTTCCATACTGCCAGGCAGAAAACCGACCTCTCGTGTTGGTACGATCGATCGAGTAATAACTATCTTTTCAAACTGGTTACCTTTATCTAGTATTGTTTCCAAACCAAGATACAGGGCAGAGAATGTCTTACCAGTACCAGCGGTTCCTGTTAGAACCAGATGGTTACCGTCTTTCCAAGAGTTATAAACTGTCTCTTGGTTCTCTGTCAATGGATCAAATGTATGAAGATCGTCTATGCGTAACTTCATAGGAACCGTCTTTTCTTTCCTCATGTCTTGATCGTATTTCCTCTACCAGATCCTTTCTTAATCCTTTCTAGATGATTGTTCCATTCGTTACCAGCCATTTGACGTGCAGATTTAACACCAGATATTACATTTGGCGCATGGATAATTTTTTCTAGATGGGGGTTTGACTCTGAGTACTCATCGAGTTCAGAGATCTTCATAAATTTTTCAAACACTTCTCCAGTGTTCGTATCTTTGAAAGTGTATGTGGGCATTAATTAAACCTTATGTGTGACACTTCATTTTGAAATTGTCGTTCTTCATAACTATTATCGGATGAATGACATGGATATACATATTTTTCTACAATATATATCTCTTTGTTATCTACCTTTTCTCTTAGAACCATACTGACGATTGTAGAGTCACTATCGTCAACAAATACATCCTTAACACCTAGCCATTTTGCAAAGTCAATATCACTGCGAACAATGTTTTCTGTATGACCACCATCGATGAACATCGCATCAACATCTGGTTGTTCGTACTCTCCACTCTTGACTCTTTCTGCGTATGCAGTACTGTGACAAATAGTGGAAATGAATCTATCAGGAAATCTTTCGGATAACACTAAGACAGCTTCGAGTGTCCAGTCGTGTCTTCCTATATCTAGAGAATATAGTTTTATATCGGGAAATAATTCTAGTTGAATGGCGGCACTATGTCCAGCGTTTAATCCTATTTCAAGGATGCTTTTATAGTTAGTGTTTGATTTTAACGTTGTCCAAAGATCAATGGTTTCCTCATTAGGAATCATATGACCTTCACAATTAGCTACAGGTAAATAATCTAAATTCATAATATTTCCATTCTGAACAAAACAAAGTGGGGAACAAGTCCCCACTCCGAGATCTTGATCACCTTCCTTATCGAGATGAGGCCATTAAATCCTCAATTGTTTGATGTAAGTAACTTTCTTTAACCATAAGGCGATGTGCCTTGGATTCGTTGCCCCTCTTCTGAAGTCTACGAATTTGGTGAGATAGTTCTCGTTTATCATTCTTTAACCGTTCTATTTGATTTCTCGACATAATTCTCCTTATGTAATTATTATAGGAACTAGGTTTTTATTAAGTTAGGGAATGCCTCCTGTACAAGTTTTTTAGTTAAGAATTTCACTGGAGACTTTTTAGCCACCATTGACAAAACGATTTCCGCATCAGCGGGATGGATTGATTCCAACAATTGAACAAACATGTTCTCACGTTTGTATGCTGGCAGACCATCGCCCTTAGCACCGTTAACAAAGTAACCGAACATACGGTGTTCTCGTATTAACGTTGATGGGACGGATTCTGGTAGATTTGCTTGGAAGGGGGGACGACCTTCTGGTAAGTTCCATACCAGTGATTCGTCAAATGTACCACGTAGTACATCTCTCAATGCTTGATTATCAGAGTGCTTCAACAGTAACTCTTTTCTCTTTGCTTTGTTGGTTTGTTGTCCGAACTCATCTAAGATCTCGAACACGTCTTTAATTTGATTATAAGCCATTATTTATTTCTCACTTTCAGTTATTTATAAAAATGGGCGACTACAACACATAACAATATTTAGTAATTTTCGCAATTGTAAGTCGCCCTACCCTAAAAATTATACTCTAATTTTTTTGACGTACTTGACGCCACGATAAATGAACTCTACTTTCTTAGTCATTATCACTTACTCCTCTGTAGGATTAAGTAGTCTTTTAACGCATGACCTATGCGAGGTAACACCTATAAAGGTATTTATACATCTTCGATGTCTACGGGCCCTATTACATAGGTACGATATTCAATATCACTGAAATCTTTTTCACGGAAAAAATCATCAGGGAAATCATCCCATTCATGTAGATCTTCCAGAAGTTCTTCTTCCAGTTCATCGGTCATACCATTACCACTGAATGCATAATCGATACCGCATCCATCATAAGATTCTTCGAACTCATACTCCTCAAAGTATTCAAACTCAAAGATCTCATCATCGTCTTGATAAGATCCTCCTTCGAGATATTCTAGTTCGTCTTCATTCTGAGGCGTGACCAAATATGATCCATTCCTCATGACTTCACTTATCGTTACCGCTTGATAAGTCTCGTCTTTAAATTCTCCTTTGGCCCAAACACATTCCTCAATAAAGGACTTTTTGTTGGATGCAAAGACACGGTATTGTTTACCAATTTCCATTATGCCTCCTCGACAGTTACTTTATATAGTTTACCGTTAACGTCTAAACACTCAACGGTTTTCTTGGTTGAGACCAACCATCCCTCTTCGGGATGAAGATCCAATTTTGGTTTAGTCACCCATGTGACCAATCCAGAGTCCGATTGAAGGGACTCTGAAATAACGTCAGCAATATAATCGCAGTAAGCGAGATTCATTACGCTGCCTCCTTAATTAGTTGATCAGCAATGTTTCTGATTTCTTCAACTCTTGGTTCTGGATCGAACTTATCGTTCGCAGTACAAACGTAAGGTTTCTCCCAGTTACCAACATTGATGTCAGTGTAGTGTGATCTGTGGAAGTAGTCAGTCATTGAATCATCGTGATTGAAAAACTCAGGGCCTTCCATCGCTTCTTTGAGTTCCAACAAGAACTCTTTGATCACTGGATATTCTGCATAAGTCTCAGAAATCCAATACTCATTAACTCTTACATAGTTGTCTAACCTTGATGCAAGATACTTGACAGTTCTTGGATCTCTGTAGAGTTCAGTTCTCTCAAAGTCATCCAACCTTGCCTTCATAGAAGCACCAACGATATCTAACTCACCTTCTTTGATATTCACACAAAGAGTAGAATGGTTGTTCACCGAAATGGTGGCCTTCATGTTATACTTTTTCAACACCTCTTTGATCTTTGGTGCTAACTTCTTTTTGTCTTCTTGGGATACAAATGCCATAATAAAAATACCTCTCTCAATTAATTACATACCCATTATAACTAGTGGGGCATGAATTGTCAAGCGTTTTCTTGAAATAATTTCAAGAAATTTAAATAGGCCCAGTTTATGGTTGGTAGGCGTAAACTGGGAAAATGCCTTGCAATTATTGGTTTTGTTGTTTAGAGTCTGTTCAAACCTCCACGCCTGTGGGAAAATCAGACTATTCATTAACCCTCGACTCTGTCGTGGATTGCAACCGCACCGTAGAAAGTACTACCAAGTAGTTCGTCACAAAGTTTTGAAAACCTTGAATCTGAAGTACCAGCGTAGTTACCACCGAACATTGTCCACTTGTCTTTCTTAGACACTGGAATCAATCTGAGGATTTTTCTACCTCCGATCGGTTCAGCCATTATCAACTCAGCGGCTGGATAATCTTCGCACGGTTCGAAAGGCCCTTCTGCGTTTACCACAGTGAAACCTTTACAGTAAGATGACTCACCACCAGCGGTAGTGTCCATGTTATCAAAGAACGGATCACCGTAAGGTGCCTGTCTGTAAGTAGTTACGTGAATTCCCATATTACTTTTCCTCCCAAGTTTTTGCAGAGAATCTAGGGTACAACCTAAACGGTGCCTGACTCTCTAGGGTTTCTGTATAGATGATTGGTTCTGGAAGGAACTTCTCATCCAGTGCGTTGAAGAACAACGCCATATCGCAGTCTTCTTCCAACCAGACAAACTTGTCATTGAAAAAAGAATACTCCGAAATCTTGTTTGCGAAATCTAACTTATCGACCAGTTTGACTGGAACTTTTAGATACGAATGTGACGGATCAGAAACATACGTCACGGCATTTTGGGGATTAGTTGCAAAACTCATTTTGACACCTCACTTAACATTTTCATAATATGGTAATCTTTCAACAAAAGATCTCTAACTCTTTCTCTATCGATCGAGTCACCGTCACCCCACTCGAAGTGGTTCTTTTCTGAAGTGACTAACTTGATGTAGTCTTGGATAGCTGACTCAACTTTCGCAACAGTCAAAGACTCAATTGGGTAAAGTCCATCGTATGCATAGAACGACAGAACATAGTTTCTAAAATCAACAAGATCTTTGTTTGATCTCAGTGCAATAACATTCGTAATCATATCAACCTCACAATAAATGGGAACAGCATCAGTGCCAGTCCAGTCAAAAAATCATAATCCATCATATTTCTCTCTCCTTTCTCATTCTCAATACAAGTATTATAAAGGGTACGGCAAGAAATGTCAAGCGTTTTCTTGAAATTATTTTAAGTTTTTTGTGAGATATCTACCAGTTCGAAAGTCGTGTGGCCACTGCGCTTCCGAGGAATTTGCGATTTTATGGTAATCTAAAGTTGAAATTAATTCAATTCCATGTGTTCTCATATGGTTGAATTTGGTGGCGGGTGGACGATAGTCCAGATGTTTGACGGTGTATTTCAGACCATCGTGTAGAAGTTCAGAACATAGATGTCCGTTCCAAGTCTGATCTAGGAACTTTATATCTGCATTGTTCTTATATAACATATATTGAATATATGGCTGATCGGTAACAAAGTATGTGTCCAATTCGCAACACATGGATTTGTAGGATAGTAGATCCATCCACCTTTCTTCTATGGCACGTTGTCTCATTCGTTTTGAATATAAGACAACACCAGAGTTGAGTGACATTGCATGACCTTTATACTTGGGAAACTGTGCGCCCATTCTCTCACACGTATCTGTCCACGCATCTAGTTTCTTGGCCCATCCTTCGTGGATCGTATGGTTCTCCCATAACTCTGGAACTATACCTACTTCATGGTCTCCTAGTTCATCAAAAACGTCATACTTACCGTCATACATATGATTCGAAGGAATGATATCCATATCCGCAAATAATATTGTGTCATACTTTTTGTCATACTCTTCATAGAATATGGGTTTCAATGCAGAAAAGAAGTGATCCATCTCACCGACAGAGATGTCGTAGTATTCTTTTAGAAAGTTTGGATTGTGTTCAAATATGTAGTCTGCACCAATACTCTGGGCATACGCCTTCATCCTGTCCCTTCCGAACAAGATGTGATCGTTTAGTTCTCCGTCCCAGTATTGATATATCAGATTCATAACGAAACTAGTTTCCTACATTCTTCCATACGTCTAAGTGAACCCATGACTCCATACAAGTCATCTTGATTATCCACCGACAAACCCAACCACAAAATAAAGAAGATTTTTGTCAGTAATAATTTCACTCGAACCAGCTAGGAATGTCACGGTTTGTCCACTTTGCCATGTATTTCTTTTCTTGAATGTAGTACTGACGGTAAGCTTGAACAGGATCGTCCGCCTTACACGAATCTGGCATGGCCTGTGCGAACTCTGTGAGTGGTTGTACTTGATCGATGTTTCTGGGCGAGAACCACAACTGACCACTCAGTTTCTCTTCGGTCATGTGGACTTTACCATAACGTCTGGTGTACTCAGTACACAATGCACGGAAGTGTTTGTACAACCAACGATAGTTAGCGTTAGACTTACGAGTCCATATGTTTGATGGGTGGTTAACATGGGACGCTTTGTACAAGAGTCGTTCTTGTGCAGTAGGTTCTAGTTTCCATCGCTTGATCTTACGACCATTCTTAGTCTTGTCGTAATACTCTTCACCGTCCAATACACGATGTGCAGTTGACATCAGCTGAGCGTATTCGACAATCATTTTAACCACGTGCTTATCACACATCATCTGTGCGGCTTTCACTGGATCATTATCTAGGTGGAATATATTCATTGGTTATCCTGTTTTAGAAACAAATTCTCTACACCCTCCAAGACGTGAGTCAAGTTAGGTTGATAGGTATAGTGTCTCATCTCATCATAAAATTGATCACCTTCTGCGGTGGTCACTTGCCACCAGTATTTGGTGAACTCTTCTGGATCTTCGATCTCAGTCATAGACAAAACGTAACCACGTTCATAGTCTATATGCATGACCTCAGATGCATAGGTTAAAAACTCTTCTCTAATTTCAAAAGACATTAATAGTCTCCCTCTCGAATTGCGTTCATCGCCTCGAACACTTCGGTGCCATCTGCACCAGTAGCTTTCAAGGCGTCTTGTAATCCTGTCCAATCTGGATTCTCGGGCATATGTATATATCGTTCTGCGAGATTCTGAATCAGCATTGGATTCAACACCTTAGTATTTGTCATCAAAAGCACCTTTTTCTTTTAGGTCATAAGTACCCCAACCAACAAGGATAATACCAATTGTCGCCTTGATCAGGAAAGGTAGTAACGGAGCAGGTTCATTCATCTCGATCATCATATCTTCATACCCGACCGCACCAAACAAAATAAAAATACCTATTGCAATTCTAATCATAATTATACCTCAAACTCGACTACTTGAAAAACTGTTATCTGATTCTCTATTGCCCAAAGTTCCGCTTCACTCTCAGTAGAAAAACATGGGAAGTTGTGCAACACTTGACTCTTATCTTCTTTTATCTCAACCACATAATACACTACATCTTTCACGTAACTAGCTCCTCTGCTATCTCATCAAACAATTGGTAGTAATAATCAACGGTCTCGTTGACAGGGTTTAACGCCATGAACGTATCAGCGTCCACGAAGTTCCAGTTGATATCCCCATTAGGGAAGATGTTTTGTGGATTGGCGATTGCCTTCTCCATGTGGGATTTGATAACTCTTTTTAGATCTTGCATAATAATACCTCTCTCAATAGCAAACATCGTGTTACATTAAACACCAATTCAGTAAACATTATATTACATTGGACAGTAAATGTCAAGCGTTTTCTGAAACAAATTTCCAATCAATCCACGCAGTGTAAGTTTGGTCAAGTTCTGCACGGTAATCAAGTGCATCAACAATACGTTCAAACTTCTTCTCGGTAATTAACTCATTGGTTTCTAACGAACGGATCAAATAAACATACATAACTTTTTATCTCTCATTTTGAATACAAGTGTATTATGACAGATCAGGCAATAAAAGTCAAGTCTAAGGGAACAAAGAACGTGACCAATCTTTCGATTCTGGTTCTAGGTCTTTGGGTAGGTGTTTACCGTGGATCTTACATCCAATAAAGGCATTATAGTAATCATCACGTAATAGTACATCATGTTCAAACTGATACTTTGCCTCAAAGTAGGAACACTCCCCTTTGGTACGACATAGTCTCAGGATCTCACGTTGGAACGTTGCATCCCCTCGTTCGATCAACAGTTTAACTTCAGCTGAAGATCCGTAGTAGTCTCTCCAGTCTGATTGTACTCTGGTTTTCTTTCTGCGTTTTCTTGTTTTGGTAACAGGCAGAATCTTAGGTTTCCAGAAGAATTTCTTACCGATATACTTCATACCATTTTGATCTGTCAATAGGTACACGAATCCTTGATAATCCTCAAGGAAACTTTCTTCGGGTTCAAACTCTTCGTTCTTATAATACCAAGTCATGGTACTATCTAGTCTTCATCTAACTCCACTTCTTCTACATCACACGTAGTACCGCACATTGGACAAAATGACGGCACCTCTTCGGTAGCCGTCACTTCTCGAACCACAGTTATACAGTCACAAACACCGCACACTAATTCATGCATTAGCGACCTCGGTGTTGAACATATCTTCCCATCCCCATTCACCTTCCATTCCATTTACGGAATATTCGGTAACTCTTTTCTCAAAGAAGTTATCATGTGATGCACCGTTCAATACCCAGTCTAACCATGGCAGTGGATTGTCCTTTGCCTTGAATTTAGGTTTCATACCAAGTTGTAGAAGTCTACGATCTGCAATGTGACGGATGTATTGTTTTACATCTGCTTCTGTCAGACCTTCGATTTCTCCAGACTTATATGCAAGTTTGATGAATCGGTCTTCTAACTTAACAGCGTTCTTTGCCATCTCGTAGATCTTTGATTTCAACTCATCATTTACGATACGTGGATGTTCCTCACAGAACTCACGGAATAGTTTCGCATTACCCTGTACGTGCATAGTCTCGTCACGTATAGACCACTCAACAATTGTACCCATACCTTTCATCTTACCGAAACGTTGGAAGTTAAGTAACATCACAAATGATGCGAATAAAGACATACCTTCGTTGAATACAGATTGTGCCAGTACAAGTGCAAGACCAGTATGCGAGTTGATATCTCCCTCTTTCATAAAGTCAATCTTGTCTGCCATCTCCTTGTACTCAAGGAAAGCATGGTGTTCTTCATCTGGTAAACCAAGTGTGTCGTTCAATAGTGCGTATGCACGTTGGTGTACACCTTCACGGTTTGCAAACGAAGATAACATATTACGGATCTCATTGTTCTTGAACTTAGGAATCAGTAACTCGTGATAGTTCTCACCCACCTGTACGTCTGACTGTGTAAACAATCGTAGTACTTGAGTGATAAATTCTTTTTCTTGTTCAGAGAGTTTTGTTCTCCAGTCTTGGATATCTTCAGAGAGTTCAGCCTCATCTTCTACCCAGTGAATCTCTTCATGTTTCTTAGTCAGTTCTACTGCCCAAGGAAACTTGAATGGTTTGTATGTTTTTGAAAATTCTAGTAATGCCATTTATTCCTCTAATATTGTCTTGATGTACGGCTCAAGTGTGTTTGCTATTAATATGTTTGCTTCGTCAGTGGGATGCCAACAATCAGTAACGAGACGTTTGTTTCTCATTGTCTCAGTGCCGAGCATTTGTCTCCACTCTTGGGGGACTGGTTTCTTTGTTTTAAGTAACCATGTCTCCGATATAATATCGAATAACGTATTCCAGTGATTACTAGGTTCTATGTAATCTGGATCATTCTCACGTATCCAACCTTTAAATTCTGTATCAAAAAAGTTGTCGATAAGTCCTTGATGATCAATACTGTTAGTCATCCGTAAGGGTATGTTTTTCTCTTTACAGAGATTTTTTACTGTATGGTATGCACCCATACTTTGTAGTCGTGCATAAGCTGGATCATGCATTGTATCAAATGGATCAGGACTATCAGGATAGTGTCTTAACCATAATGGGTATTCCCAACCCTTGAATCGATGGTTCTTACAATTAGGATCTCTAACTGACATTCTTACCATGTCACTCCACACAACTAAGAATGCATCATTAGATGTATCTTCAGATTCAATCCATCGAACTACATCATCCATTATCGCAAGATTGGAGTGACCTGCTCGGCCGATAAGAACCGTTTCGCAACCTAGATTTTCACCTAGTACTTTACCAAACGGCATCTCAGACAATGTACTATTGCCTGGCTTACCTCTCCAACCTTGTACATAACTATCGCCAAATATTACTAACCTTCGCACGCTCTACACTCGTCATCTTCATCGTTGTCGATAACGGTCTTGTTAAAGAATGCTTGTAGTTCTTCCCAACCACCGACATATTTCCCTTCAATATATATCTGTGGCACTGTCTTCACTTTACGACCAGTAACCTCGGCTGCTGTCTTACCTATGTCCTCTAGATCAATATAATCATATTGGACACCACGTAATTTTAACTCATCTTTTGCCATTTGGCAATAGGGACAATTCTTTTTACCGTAAACAATTGTACGTTGATCTTCTGCAAGTGCAACACGTTCCACTTTGTCAGATACATTCTCTGCACGTTGTTTTGCTTCGGTACGTAAATAGTAAAGACCTTTCAGTCCCTTGTCCCATGCACTATAATGCACTCTACTTACGTAAGACTTCTCTGCACCAGCAGGGAAGAATAGGTTAACACTCTGACCTTGACAGATGAATGGTTGACGTTCAGATGCGTGAGTTACAACCCACATCTGATCCAACTCTTGGGCAGTCTTGAATACTGCCTTCTCACCTTCAGTCAAGAATGGTAAATGTTGTACCGAACCTTTATTTGTGATTATGGATGTCCAATTGGATTCATTGTTCTCTCCCTTCTCATTAAGTAACTTGGTCAAGTACTTGTTCTTAACTAGGAACGATCCCGCTCTAGTTCTGTGTGTATATGCGTTCGCCTTCAACGGTTCAATAGATGGACTCGTTGATAGGATTACTCCACTGGAGGCGTTCGGCGCAATTGCCATAAGGTGCGAATTTCTTTTGCCTGATCCTTCACCGTCTGGATATTCTCCTCGTTCTTGTGCGAGACGTTCTGTCTCTTCGTGTGCTCGAGTGTTGATTGTTTCGAATACAACTTTATTGATCTCTCGTGCTGATTCGGATTCCCATGCGACACCGTGTTTCTGTAGTAGAGAATGGAATCCCATAGCTCCGAGACCGATAGAACGTTCTCTTGCTGCTGAATATTTTGCTCTTTCAATCGTATCTGGAGCGTTGTCGATAAAATACTCAAGTACATTATCAAGCATCCGAACAAGATCTTGTACAATCGTTGTTTCTTTCCACTCATCGTAGTATTCCAAGTTTAACGAAGACAAACAACAAACCGCTGTACGATCTGCATCTGTAGGTAAGTGAATCTCATTACATAGATTACTACCGTGGATCTTCAGTCCTTTGTCCTTCAGTGGTTGTGGTAGATCTGCGTTTGCAGTATCGATAAAGTTTAGGTACGGTTCACCTGTACGGAATCGTGTTTCAAGAATACGTTCCCATAGTTTACGGGCATCAATAGTTTCTTTTACTTCGTTATCCTTTGGATCACGTAAATCAAATGATGTACCTTCTCTGACTGCCTGCATAAACTCATCACTGAGATTCAGTGCGTTATGTAGGTTCAATGCTTTACGTTGTACATCACCTGTAGGTATACGCATATTCAGAAATTCAATAACGTCTGGATGACTCACATCCATATAGGCCGCATATGAACCTTTACGAGTTTTACCTTGTCGATATGCAATCATATCTGCATCAACTGTGTGTAGGAACGGCATTGGGCCAGGCGCAATGTCACTTACAGTACGTACATCACTCCAGTGTCCTCCGACACCACCACCATATACAGATAACCACCTCAACTCAGAAGAGTGACCAATCAAACCTTCTAGTGTGTCAGGTACATAAGTCAAGAAACAACTGATAGGCATTCCTTTACTTTTTGCGTTCTGACCATTAGGTGCATTAGACAATACAGGGGATGCGAACATAAACCATTTCTTACTCACATAGTCATACAGACGTTGTGCGAGTTCTGGATCTAGTTCTCCCTTGTATTTCGACCATGCTGTGGCCGCTCTTGCATATGCTTGTTGTGGTGAATCTTCATAGTCTGTCAAGTAGAAATCTTTCAACATACCTACTGCGTATGAGGCGAGTAGATCATCCATAGATTTATTAATTTTTACTTTCATTATTATTTTTCCGTTTAACGATTCCCATAGTCGAAGATGGGTGCTTCTTCATTGAAGTCCACTTTCTCTATGAGTAGTTGTTTACCTGTTGTTTGAAATTCCCGAAGAGCATTTACCATATAGGTCATCTGATCTTCTTCGTCAAAAATACCTTCCCACATCATGTGGTTCGTCAAAGATTGATCGTAGTTTGATACAATGAATCGATGGGGGTGAAGGTATTTATCATCACAACCATCTACAGGAATATAAAATAACCGACTGGTTTTCCCTGCTTGGTCGTAATCATCTTGCATCTTATGAATCCACGCAGTGTCTTCACCTTCCTTGATGAAGAACACGGCGTCACCGTAGTCTATGAATTCTTTGCTCAATGTTATTCCTTTCTGTGTTAGTTCTAATTAGGGGGTATTATATCACTTTGCACGTGATTTGTCAATAGCCCTAGAACCAAACCAGAAAGAAATTATAGCAGCGAAGATCGCCTTAGTGTCATCATCCCAAAGGACATTCAAGGCGGCAGATAATTCTACACCTTGTTCAAGTGCATCTAATAGAAGAGAGACTTCTATAGCCGCAAATAGTCCAAAGAAACAATATGTGATTACAGGACGGACTGACTTCTGGAGTCCTGCCACGAATCCTGTTGATTGTGCGATTGCGATATCATGATCGATCAATCGTTGATGTTCGTTGTCAGATGCTTGTTGTTCATACATCTTAACATCTTGGTCGAAACCCATCTTGCGGAGTTCCGCCATATGAGTCATCTGTTCCAACTTAAATTTGTTGTCTGCTTTTGTCTTGAAGTGATCTGTGATCGCTGGAACGACCGAACCACCAAAACCCAAAAGACTTCCTAATAATCCACTTACCATTTTTTACCTCACTTATTTGTTATTCGTTTTAATACCTTTTCGTAGTCTTTACGTTTTTTCTTGCGGTCATATTTCTTACGCATGACCACTGTAGAAGAATCATCTCCAGCTCCGACTACGGAACCTGTGGTTGTACCACCCAGTTCTTCTATAAAATCTTTAAAATTTTTCATTATACTTTTACCAATAGAGTCATGTTAGTTGGTTGTACAACATAATTACCATTCTTCTTATCAAAGAATGCACGACTATAGATTAAATTCTTGTAATATCTGTACCCAAAATCTTCTAGGTTCAAATAGAACTTGATACCATCATATACGTCTAGATTAGCTGCATCATCCAAAAGGATATAATTTGGTTGAGCACGTACCGCCATGGCAATATCTTTTTTGATGTCTTCTAGTTCTGTCGAACCATTGAGAATAACTAGATCATATGTACCATGTTCGTTAATGTCTGATTGTAAGTCATACTCCTTACTGTCCACTATCTCAGATCCGAACTGCTCACCGAACCAACCGTTCATGAGTCTCATGTTCTTTAACGCACCTTCGTCATTATCAATCGCTTTATATCGCATGGTTCTATCTTGCCATAACATATGTAGTGCAGTCATACCACTACCAAACCCTACTTCCAGTACACGGTTACACTCTGTTACTAGATACAATTGGTCAAACATATCGATCGTTCTGTTGTCGAATGCAGTATGATAGTATGTTGGATTGTCAGCGGTTAATTTACTATGATAGGATATCGCTGTATCCATATCTAATTGTTTTTCTCCGTTGTTATAACTCACTTTATGTCTCCTGTAGTTACGAGGACATTCTGACCAGACCTTACATGTTGTGCCTCATATACATTTAAACCAAGGATCTCCATAACTGGTGTACCATCAATCACACGTATCTTATCGTCTTTACCTACAATCTCCAGACATTCGGTGGTCATACAATCGTGTTTCATTCGATAAACACCTTCACCCAGTTTGTTACCCTCTACTATAAACCATTTGGAATCTTCTGCGAGAACGTCTAAAATATCAATACCTGTCTTATCATGTATCTTCATGATTTGGTGATCACTTAGTTCACCGTGTTCTTTGATCAATGCGAGTGCAGCTCCATAACGTGCAACTACTGACTGACCGCCAGGCACTTTCGCCATGATTCTTTTTAAATTGAAAACAAGTCTATGAAATGCTGTGTAGTGTGATCGGTATGCTTCACGATCGTCCATACTATTAGTGTTGAAGTCTTTATTCTTCTTACCGTCTTTATCGATGATACCTGCTTTGAACGCATCGGTATCTTCGAATTTGGTTACTAATAGTTTCAGAAATCTTATCGTATAGACTAGATCTGCTGCTGATTTTAAAATTCCCATGTTAGTCTTTTCTCAAAAGGTTTATCTTTATTTATAATCGGGCGATCTCACGTAAGGCGTTTATCGCAACTTTATCCATTTTAATCCCAGTAAACTCGTCATTCTTCAATGCACGTAGATAGATTAGGAATGGTTTTAAGGTAGGCCAATGTTCTAATTGAATCTTCATTGCCAACATCTCAACACAAGGTTCGTTACCGAACACATTTAACAGAACAATCAGATGATTGAGTATCAGTCTTTCTGATAGATCTCCGCCTGCGTAGTATCGATTAAGTAATCGTTTGATATACTTGAATCGTTTTAGATCTTCTTGGAATTCATCTTCGTCAATGCATTTGGGGTTCTGATAATTCTTAGCCGCAAATAACAAAAAGTTCTTAGGTGTTAATTTAATTTCAGTGTTATTCATAATTTTCAAATTGTAAGTTTTCAGCACTCTTATACTTTTCCGTTAGGTTGTGCTTTGTAACCCAGTCCCACAAAGTGACTACCCATTCATGACTACTCGAAGAATGCATATCTTCGTCACTATGTCCTTGTTCTTGTCTACTCACTCCCATACTATCATACATATAGATGTAAGTAGGTTCATGTAACTCTGTGTGTCTACCTATATTTATTAGTCCGTTAACATGATGTAATCTCATCTCAAGAAACGCCATTGTGTCTTCACCAATCTTTAGTTCATTGGTGAAGTGTACAAGTTCAGCGGCCTTCCTAGAATAGAATACCATACGATTGAAGACATCTTTAAATTCACCGTTAGGTGGGCCCACTCCGTGTTTCCAGATCCAGTGTTCCCATCTACACCTTGCTTCTGCCCATCGTTTAAGTATTTCTGGATCTAAGTTACTGTATTGATACTCTCGTGGTTTAGGATCTGGCCCAGTCATCTTCGCAGTCTGCAAGAATCTTAGATAGTTAGAATCATGTATTGGAGTATACAATTCTCTTCGTGCAGTAGCAGGTCGTATCCAACCCATTGCCCTTGCCCACTCCGCAACCTTTATCTCACCAGTTATCTTGTTATGAGCAAAACTTTTTGCGTATCTTTGCCATTGGTAATGTAGTACAATAAGATCTGGTGGGGTATCTAGATCAACAATACTGTTGTAGTATTCGTAACCATACTTGGTTATTTCGTCATCTCCGTCAACCTGTACCATGTACTCTTCATCTGTCTCTAGGAATTTCTGCATGACAGAGTTTTTCCCAGTACCAGCAGTACCGTCTGATTCGGTTATGTGATAGGTAATATTGTTTTCTTTACAATAGTCTGAGGCAGACCGAATGTAGTCATCATCTTGTGAGTTGATGATGACCACTTGATCTTCGGTCGGAATGGTCTCTTGGTGACGAATCAGAGACGACAGATCTTTAGATGTTAGTATGTAAAATTTCATACTAGTATCTAGGGTGAAACTTAACTAAGGATTTCGTTTAATTGAGCAATCAATTTATCTTTAGTTAATCTACGATCTAGTTCGATTCCGTGTTGACGACCTAATTGTTCTAGTCGTATTTTACTCATCTTACTAAGATCAAGAACTTCTTCTACTTGATCGACTAGTGTTTCTTTACTACGTCTTCGATCAAGTTCTACACCGTGTGTACGTCCCAGTGCTTCAAGTTCTACTTTTGTCATCTCATCCAGAGATTTGTTACCCACAGGCGCTTCGGTCAATGATTGTACATCAGCGCCAGCTAATCTTGCGTTAACTAACATATCTACTTCATCATTGTGTTCCTGTAATTGTTCTGGAGAGAAACCTCCAGAAACATACAGTTCACCTGTATCGGGATCTTCCCAACCACGTTCAGTTGGGATTGCGTTACTACACCAATTTGGCGGTACTAATTTAGCCATAATATACTCCTAAGTTTTATTTACGAAGTTGTTCCAGAGTTCTCTGAATTAGTTCAGATTCCTCTTTAACTTTAACAGGTGCTTTGTCGCCTTGTGGATTATCGCCTGGACGTTTCTTAGGTGATGGGCCACCACGACCTGCCGCTGTTACTTTGTCTTTTGCATCTTCAACGTTATCTTCGACTTTCTTGTCAGACTTACCTTTGTGTTGGTCAGCAAACTCTTTCTCTTTCTTAGATTGAGTTTCACCGTGTTCTTCACCGTCAGCTTTCTTCTCAAAGATATTTTCAAGTGCATTAAGAAGATCTTCGGTTGCACCCTCAAATCCTTCTTTTGCCATTGCCTTTGATACTGCTTTACGTCTCTTGTGTAAGAACTTATCTGAATCGTCTACATCGCCATCGTTGTCGATGTCTTTGTCTTTACGATCTTTGAATTTCTTTTTAGTCGCTTTAGGTTGAACTTTATCTAGACCTTCACCATCGTCAGACTTGTCGTTGGTGTTGTCCTCTTCAACTTCTTCATCGTCATCCTTTTTCTTTTTCTTGGGTGGAATGACTTTGTCCTCTTTTCCGTTTTCGTCAGACTCATCGTCTTTCTCTACGTCAACATCTTTACCAGCAGGAACCGCTTTCTTACCTTTCTCTTCTTCATCATCTGCTTTCTTTTTACCGACAGCAGCTTTCTTTAGAAGTTCAGGATCGATGTCTTCTTTCTGTATTTCAGAGACAACCTCAAGATATGCCTCTTTCATTTTTTTAATATCTGAGATATTCATGTTGTCTCCTATTGACTTAACCAGAAGTAGTCAACTACTACACCTACTGTTGCAATTGCTACCATGTATACTATTGAATTAATGATTTGCACTGTACGTGCATTATCGTCTACCTTTTTCTCTATATCATCCAACTTTTGAGAAAATTTATTCATTCGTTCGAAATGATTATGATTATTCTTTTCGATAGCGATTAGTTTCTCCTCCGCACGAGCGAGACTGATCATGGCATCCGAGAGTTTGTCAATCTTCTCTTCAATACGATCTAAACGTTGTTGGTTTGTGTCTGCCATTTACAGTTTTCCCATGTGATAAAAAGTCTTACGACTTATACTATTTATACTTCTATGATCCTTAAAACTAACGTAGAATCACCTTTAATTATTCGGTGGTACTCCATTCTATTAATGGTATAACTATGACCTTCAAGTAAATCGAAAGGTTCTTTGTTATCCAGTTGAAGTTCCCATCCATATCCTTCCATAACAATTATTCTTCTGGCTCTTTCGTCACGATGCCATACTAGTTCTGCATCGTCAACTTTAGGATCGAATGTTCTGATCCTAGATCCATCATGTAATACCATCTCAAGGTATGGGTTACCAGAAGAAAGATCCGCCACCACTTAACCCTAATTGTTTCGCATATCGGGGTAAACGACATGCCCAGTATGCAGCTGTTGTCTTGTCATTCTGTTGGTCACACTTGTGACGAGCTGCAAACGATTTACGTGCCTTGGGATCATTCAACTTTACTTTAAGTCCAGTTGTATCTCCCCAAGATACTTTCTTTACCTTGTCTCCATCTTTAACATATACGTAGTACTTCTTAGGGCCACCACGCATAGGTTTACCGATTGGTTTCTTCTCTTCTTCTTCAAAGATACAATCCAATGCAACATTCTCTCCATTGAATTGTGCAAACTCACCTAGATTAGATTCCATGATATCTACTTCAGATGGATCTATATCTAGGTTTCCGTTAAAGTAATCTTCACGACACTGTCTCCAGTATTCGAAGTATGCCTCTGATCCAACACGGTAGATATTATTTTCTACTAGGTTGGATTCAGATCCACAGTTACAGTGGTCGTTAAATGACTTCATCGTAATTTCATTGCCTTTTGCATATCTTGTGGACTATTACTAGCCAAGTTTGCAAACTTTAATTTTTGATCGTTTCTCTTGATCTGTGCATACTTCTGAAGTACTGCCTTTGCAAGATGTTGTTTCAGGTTTACTTTCTTACCGTTCTTGAACTCAATCTGTCCACCCTTTGGTAAGTCTGCAACTCTACGTAACTGAACAATAATATTCTTGTCAGCTGCTTTACGATCATCGTCCGTTGCCTTTATATCTATATCAGCTGGATCTACCGCTTCACACTGAGTTTGTGCGGATAAAAGTTTCTTTGCTTTTGTACGATCGTGATATGCGAATGAATGAGATTTACCTGTCTTGTCATCCTTAACGATATAACCAGATGCAGTCTTCTTAACAATCTTACCGAACTGTTTGTTACCTTTTGAGTCGTAGTAATCTAACTCTAGACCAACACGTGCATCTTTCTGAGTTTCTGTACCCATACCTTTTTGTGCAAGTTGACGATAGTTCTCATCAAGTTCTACGTCTTCGTTAATCATCTTAGATACATTCATAGGAGTTTTAAGTCTACCTTTAGCATCTACTGATTTAGGATACATCTTAGCGATTAGATCATTATAACCTACAAGGACATTTAGAATATCTGCTCTAATCTCATCGGTACTAATACCTTTGATTACTTTCTTAACTGCACCAAGGTTACCTTGATTCAATGCACGAGCAACCGCCATATAGTCTTTCTTCTCTTGGCCTTTTTCTTGTTTTGCAAGTCGTGCCATATTCTTTTGTGCGAGATCTAAGTCTTTTGCATAGTCTTCGTTGATTTCTTCTTTCTGAACTCCACCCTTTGGATATTCGATACGAGTCATTACTGTCCCCATATCACCCATTGCGAGTGTAGCGTCTTTACCTTGACGACTATAGAGAGTGTACTTACCACGACCAGATTGTGGAGCAAGGTTAATCTTATCTACGTTATACTTTGCAGAACGAGACTTACTCTTGATTACCATAGGAACCTTGTGTCCTTTCTTGATAGATGAGTCAAAGTGAATGGTTAGTTTGTCACCCTTCTTCAACATATCAAACTGATCACGAGGCATCGAAACACCTTCAAAGATCTTTACTGCTTTCTTTAGAGGGATAGTTGCGATATCACCAAAGTTGTTCTTGGTACGAACCATAACTTTACGACCACTTTGATCCAACTCTAGAGAGTATGTCTTACCGTCTTTACCACGAACATTGTGTAATGCTTTCTCGTTTACTTCAGGTTTCTCGTGAGTGTAACCCATCTTCGCATACTTCTCATGGTCTGCTTGAGTCTTTGCATCTACCTCTTTACCAGTCTTGGGATCATACATCTTGTGAGGCTTGAAATCTTCTGCTAACTTGAATGGTGCTTTCCTACTGATAGTACCCTTACGTAATGCATCACCAATTAGTTTACCTAACTTAGAACTGTCGTATCTCTTGTACTTGGGCATAGACAATAGGATGTCTTGTGCTTGACTATCAGACTTACCTTTCTTCTTGAGTAGTTCGTAGTCTTTAAATAGATTACGGTTCTCATCAAGTGACTCTTCAAGTGATTCGTTTTGTCTACGTAATACAGCCGCTACTTGTTTGTGTTTGGATAAACCTTTCTTGATCTTCTCGATGGCACGAACTGCACCAGAGTAGTTACCACCAGCATATC